>CEVW01031553.1_pt1 | contig 13156 bp, 12 predicted proteins | sample 427061 | NCBI WGS metagenome assembly CEVW01 (sample SAMEA2623774, study PRJEB7988) | marine metagenome | biome: marine biome (ENVO:00000447); feature: surface water layer (ENVO:00002042); material: "saline water (ENVO:00002010), including plankton (ENVO:xxxxxxxx)" | depth 5 m
TTTATAAGATTTACTTTAGTATCCGGTACTAATCGTAAAATATCCCTTCCCTTAAATCCCATTTGCTGCGCCTTGAGGTGACAACTAACATGGTAATTGACTGTCCCTATCTGATTTTTAAAATCTTTCTTTAATAAATCTTTTTTATTCAGGTATACTAGATACTCTGATATATCAAAAGTATTGTCTGATATTTTTTGAATTTTCTCATTCATGCCTATATAGTCTGGATATTCTTTCTTTAGTGTAAGACTACAGGTTGGTGGACCAGTCACAATGATCTTATAGCCATCTTCAACCCATTTACTTAGTTCATCAATGTTTGGTTGTGCCTGTTGCTCAAATCCTTTAAAATCTCCAGGACTGAGATATGGTGCGCCACAGCATTGTTGTTTTGGATATATACATTCAATACCATTATGTTCGAGAATCTCAACTGCAGAAATACCCAATTCAACATCATGAGAATTGGTAAAACACGTTCCAAATATGACAACTTTTTCATTACCAGTATGAGTGCTACTTTTACGAGATTCAAACCACTTTTCAAATGTATTGGACTGAAATTTCGGTAAAATTCTTTTTGGATGGATACCTATTACTTTATCCATTATTAATCGAGGTAGAGTCAAATTATTCATTAAATTAATTAATGGACCAAAAATTGAGCCAAGTTTACCTGTTAGGTCTGTATTTGATAAAAATCTATCATTGATCTTTACACCCCTATCTTTTGTTCGAATGGCCTGCGCTCGTGTCATTAGTTTTGGGAAATCTAATTGAAACTCATGCTCTTTTCCAGGTGTGTATGGACAGACTGGATCACAAAGTTTGCACTGATAGCATAAGTCTACTACTTCCCATCGCTCATCCTCAGTCAGATCTGTAACTTCACCACGAAACTCAACCTCAATACTCGCCTCAGAGGCATGTTCTCCTTCAGGAAGATCAAGGTATTCTTCTCTCTTTTCCTCTATCTCTACTCTTCCTTGCTCCTCAGCAATTTTACGCTTTCTGTCTCCTGCATTATCTACAGAATCAAACAGTGAGGGAAATGATGGGCATAGATTAAAACACAACCTGCAACCTATGCATATGTCATAAACTCTGTTCAATTCTGAATCCAGAGATGCCTTGTCCCAATATAAGGGATCTCTTATGTCGTATATAGTATTATCGGTATTGGAATGATCTAGCATTTTAGGTGCTAACCTTATCTTTATATGTTAAATATTTGTTTCTGGGCAAGATATCTTGCCCAGAAACAAACTGTTATTGTTTTTTAAAGTGAATCTAAGGTCTCCTGAAATTTTCCAGCATGAGATTTCTCAGCACGCGCCAAGGTCTCAAACCATTCAGCAACTTCTTCAAAGCCTTCTTCTCGAGCCGTTGCAGCGAATCCTGGATACATCTCAGTGTATTCATAGGTTTCACCTGCTACTGCAGCTTTCAAATTCTCAGATGTCTCACCAATTGGTAGACCTGTTCCAGGATCTCCTGCACCACCCTTTTCCATGAACTCTAGATGACCAAAAGCGTGACCGGTCTCACCATCAGCAGTATTCTTAAATACTCCGGCAGCTTCTGGATAGCCTTCTATGTCTGCTGCACGTGCAAAATAGAGATAGCGTCTATTTGCCTGAGATTCTCCGGCAAAAGCAGCTTTAAGGTTTTCATGGGTTTTACTTCCTTCTAAGGACATTATGTACTCCTATTATTAAGTGTGTTTATTACATTTGCCGACTAGAGTTATCTCAACATCGGATACTTCAAAATCATATTTTTCCATTACAGTGTCTTTTATAATCTCATTAGGAACTTGAATATCAATCATCTCACCGCATACATTACATTTTAAATGATCATGAGGCTCAATATTCCAATCATATCTGGCTACTGGACCATCCTGAATATTCCTTATGATACCCTCATCTGCTAATTGCTTTAAGTTCCTGTAAACTGTTCCGAGACTTACATTTGGAAGAGATTTCTTAATCTCTCCATAGATCCAATCTGCAGTGGGATGTGAGTTTGTTGAAAATACAATTTCCCTTATTATTTCTCTTTGATGACTGTAACGCATACTAAAGTTTAAATAGTAATAATAATCATTACTAATTAAAAATGTACAAATATTTATAAATATTACTAACTAACTTTAACGAAATAATTAAACTAAAATCAAAAGGAAACAATAATGTTAAGTATAAATGATGCGGCACCAGATTTCACTTTAAAGAATACAAATAAAGAAGATGTTACACTTTCTGACTTTGGAGACAAAACAGTAGTGTTGGCATTTTATCCTGGCGCATTTACAGGTGTTTGTGATACTGAAATGTGTACTCTTCAAGAGAACTTAAAAGCTTTCGATGACCTAAACACCACTGTTTTGGGTATAAGCGTTGACTCTCCATGGGCTAACGGTGGTTTTTCGAAACAATATGGTCTAGGATTTGATCTTTTATCAGATCTTGATAGAGAAGTTATTAAAAAGTATGATGTTACTTTTGAAGGCCTTGGTGGAATTGAAGGTTACACCTGTGCTAATAGAGCAGTTTACATTGTAAAAGATGGCACAATCAAATACAGCTGGGAAGCATCACCAAACCCAGGTGTTGAACCAAATTATGATGAAATAAAGAACGCACTTGAAAACCTCTAAATAAACATTAAGAGAAACCCCTCTTAAGAGGGGTTTCTCTTAACTCTTAAATATTCTTTTAAAATTCCTCGTCCAACTACTCCAAAGATAACCAAAAAGCCTCCTAATTTTGCTGTGCTAGTCATAGCCTCACCTATGAATATCAGCGCAAGTATAGGATTTAATATTGGTTCTACAACTGGATAGATGATTGCATCCAAAGCCGAAACATGTTTTATAGCAATACTGTAAAGTATATATGCCAGTCCTAACTGAAAAAAACCAAGAAAAATTGTATACGCCCAAGCAATAGGCTCATAGGTAATTCCATTATAATAGAACGGAGCACATACTAGGAAGGTGATAATATTTCCTACTAAAACTGAATCAATAGGATTAGCATTTTTTTGTTTTCGCATATAAAGTGTCAATCCAGCAAAACCTACACCAGATAACAAAGCTAAAATATTGCCCCAAAGCTGCTGAAAACTTAGTTCCTCTAAGAAAAAACATACTAGACCGGTCAAAATAATTAGGATTGCAATCCAATCTATTTTTGTGGATCTCTCACCAAGTATATAGTAGCCAAATATTGCTACATAGACAGGTGCAGCATATTGAATTAAAATGACATTGCCTGAACTTGTCAGTTTGTTTCCAACAACAAAGCATATAACCATCAGAGCATAGCAAATGGCTCCAGCCCATGTATTTTTTCCAAATCGAAAGTTTTTTGGTCTACTATAGAAAAAAATAATGATTGCAGTAAAGCCACTTCTCAATCCTGCAATTACTAATGGTGACCATGGAATCAACTTAATTAGAAAACCTCCCGTACTCCATATAATACCAGTCAAGAGCAAAAGCCCTATTGCGAGACCACGATTCAAACAAGATCCTTCAAATATGGTTTTGATAGATGACCGACTATTGCAAGGAATAGAACACTGATTAAAATGGTCATTACCGAAGTAGAACTATAGGCAATCAGCGTCATCCCTAAGGCTGTTCCAGCAGCTGGGGGGTGTTCAAGGTCTAGGATAACCATAAACAGTATGGTTATGCCAACTGATAACGAAAACCATAGTGCTTTGAAAAGAACCACATCCATAAATGGGAAAACTGCAAAACATGAACCGATAAAAAAACCTAGAAAATGCCCTCCAATAATACGCTTTGGTTCAGCAGCAATATTGTTTGGCATTGCAAAAACAATAAACGCAGTAGCCCCAATACTGGCTATAATTACGGGACTATTAGATAAGGTTATTGTTATGAAAAAAACAGTGGCAGCAGCATAAGAGCTCTGAATCAGATATCTTCTCCAATGCCTTGGGAATTTAGAATCTATTTCCAAAAAGTACCTTTCAGATAAATATAAAAAAAGTCCCCTAAAAAATTAAGAGGACTTTTAAAATTTTAAATAAAGAATTCAGTTGAAGCCAGCCACTTTGCAATTATTTCTCATTGTTCGCTTCATAAGGAACTTCGAATGATTTTAATTTTGAAGTATGGTTGACTTTTGTTTTACCTCGATTCAGTTTTAATTTATTACTCTTTTTATTTTGCAGATTCATCTGAATCATCTAATTGACTATCATCAACTTTAGGTGCAATATCTTTTTCTTTTTGGGCTAGAGAAAAATAAAGTTGAATCGCAGCGCCTACAATTAAAAGATAACCGCCAATGCCAAAAGAGGGACTTAAAGATGCTGTATTAAAATCAATACCGAGTTCTTTTAGAGCGTTTGCACTTTCTTGTAAAGCAGGTCCAGCTTTCGATGTAGCTTGAATTAACTCATAGAACGAGTGTAATGGAAAGAGAATACCAATACCTGATAAAACAGCAATAATTTTTTTATCAGAATTCGAAACTAACATTAAAGCACCAATTACTAATAACAAAAATCCAAGTAAATAAATAGATGCAGATTTAGCATATTCAAACAAGGTTATTGACTCTTCGCCAAAATTTATATACGGTAGAAAAAAAGATATTAGAAATATTAATAAGGTCAATAATCCGAAATGATTTTGTGATGCTGGCGATAATGAGGTTGGTACGTTTGCAGATTTTTTGTAAAGCTGAAAAACAATATGCCAGCCAAGTATGACCATTGCCATTGGTAATAGCCATGAAAATTCAGCAGGTATGCCAAGAGCAGTAGGTGCAGTCACATGATGCTGATTATGCATTGTCCAAATTAATGGCACAGACATATATGTATTATGCTTTGATCTCAAACCAGCAAGGGCAAGAAGATCTCCATCTGGAGCTTCACCATTCTTAATTGCAGTAATTATTTTTTGCTGAGCTGGCCAAATACGAAACCATACATTAAATGCCATTATCGTACCAAACATAGCACCGAGATGAATGTTTACGGCTCTATATTCGAATCCTCCCAGCGTTTGCATCGCAAACACATAGGCTGTAATAAGTACAAAGCTAAGAACTGTTACTGCCCGTGTATTCGATGCTAATGGACTTTTGTAAATTGCGTCATATAGAAATACAGCCACAAAGGTAAGCAGTAAAAGGATATGAATAAACATATTTGCAGACTCTCCAGTTACTGAATCTGAAGTAAAATTACTTGGCATCATACCCCCAGCCCAATAAATCACGTAAAGTAATACAATTCCTGTCCCCCATGTCCAAGCAGCACCCATCCGGAACCAGTATAAGGCTCTGGGCATTAACTCTGGAACAACTTTTTTCTTGGTCTCACCATCCATCGTGGGAGCAAATGCTGTATTTACAAAGTTAAAAAAGTATAACAGGCCTATCCACATTATACCCGCAATTACGTGTAACCATTTGAATATCGGATGTATTAGTTCCATAATCTCCTCGTTTATTCTTTAAATAACATACAAAAATAGAAAAATAATTTAAATATTCTCTAGTTTTATCCTTCTCTTAAATTATATGCACTGTGTACTCGGTCTATTGAAACCATAAAAGAAGCTATACGCATTGGAACGTTCTTTTCTTTCTTAATGGCGTATACCTCTTCAAATGCACGTACCATCTTTTCTTCAAGTTTTTTATTCACCTCGTCCTCAGTCCATTTGAATTGCTGCAAGTTCTGGACCCATTCAAAGTATGAAACAGTAACACCACCTGCATTTGTCAAAATATCTGGTATGATCGCAATCTTTCGCTCCCACAATTTATTAGCAGCATCTCCTGTCACTGGTCCATTAGCTGCCTCAATAATTACCTTACAATTCAATGAGTCAGCATTTGATTTATTGATTGCACTACCTAGAGCAGCTGGAATTAGAAAATCACATTCCAATGCAAGTAACTCTTCATTGGTGATTTTCTTTCCTTGTTCAAAACCATCAATGGTTCTATTCTTATAATTATGATCAAACAGTGAAGGGATGTCAAGACCATCAGCATCATATAACCCACCTGTCACATCACTTACTGCAATGACCTTACAACCATACTCATCTAGAAACTTTGCTGCATAGGAACCAACATTTCCAAAACCCTGTATTACTATTTTTGAATCTTTTAGATCTATTCCCCACTTGTCTGCAGTTTCGCGTGTTATGATGGCCGTACCTCTACCCGTTGCTGCTTCACGCCCCTCTGAACCGCCAAGTTCTAGTGGCTTACCAGTGACGATCGCAGGAGAATATCCATGAATCTGACTATACTCATCCATGAACCAACTCATCACTTGTGCATTCGTATTTACATCTGGTGCAGGTATATCAACATTCACACCTATAATGGGGTCAATGGCACGAAAAAAACGCCTTGACATTCTTTCTAGCTCAGTTTTGCTGTATTTTGATGGGTCAACTCCAATACCACCTTTTCCACCACCATAAGGAATATCCAATAAAGAGGTTTTCCAAGTCATTAGAGTTGCTAGCGACCTTACCTCATCAATATCAACATGCTCATGATATCTAATACCTCCTTTGAATGGCCCTCTCGTATTATTGTGTTGAACTCTAAATCCAATAACGCTGTCTAATTCACCGTTATCGCGTCTGAACGGGACTTCAACTGTAAGTTCTCTATCAGGTAATTCTAGAGCCCTAGCAATGTTTGGTTTTAATCCTAATTGTTTAACTGCACTTTCATATGCGTGGGAGGTTGGGTTTGAGCTTGATGACATATTATTTCCGTTGGTTTTATTAGTTGATAAATCTAAAAATGATTGATCAAACTACAAATGATGTTCATCATTTTTTAATAATTAAAATTCGTAGTCAAAACTGTTAAAAAGTTTAAATAGGTCATCATTTTACAATTAGTATTGGGCAGTCTGAATTTTGCATTACCTCAAGCGGTTTGCTACCAATGAAAAATTTTGCTATTGGTGACTGTGTAGATGCACCCATGATAATGATGTGATCATTTCCTGCTCTTTCTATTATTTTGTCTGCTGGATGTCCAATTGTAAAATTCACTTCGGCCTCTAGACCGCATCTACGCATCATCTTTGCTGCATTTTCAGATGCCTTTTTATCTCCTTCGCTAAAATGCTTATCCTTACTTATGGTAATGATTTCAACCTTTATACTGAATGCCTGTGCAACTCTAACTCCATATTTAACTGCTTTTGATGTACCAGGTGAGTCATCAACTGCTAAAAGAATTTTATAGGTGGTGGTCTTATTAAAATTATTTGCTACAAAAATCGAACTATTGATATACTGAATCATGTCATGCGACATACTACGTTTCCCACTTCCTCCAATTATTGTCAGATCATATTCATAAGCATCAACCTCATCTCTTAATTCTTTTATGATATCTCCATTCCTTAAAATAAGAGATAAATTCTCTAGACTTAACCCTTTCAGTAAAACTTCTGAACGTCCCGAGCCACTTTCAATTAGAAGGTTTTTTGGAAAACCATCCTTAGTTGATCTCTCTTCAATGAATTGATTTTTCAAAAGATAGTTATAGGCCCACTCCAAAACATCAACTCCTGGACGATCGATATCCCAAGAATCCATAAGCTCATTAGCAAGATTTACATCTTTCGTACTAAACTCACTTATCTTCTGCCCAACATCAACTATTGTTGCTGATGCCTTAAGAACACGTGCTATGTTCATTCCTACATCAAGAGTAGGCTCTGAATATTCTTTGCTACTAATTGCGATCAAAATTTTCATAATAATATGGGCCAATAAAACGTTGAGGTAATTAAAAGTAAAAGAACAGAAATGATAAAGAGCTTCCAACCTGCCTTAAAATAATCACCAGAAGTAATTAAGCCAGTGGAATGTATAATCATGCAGGTGGGTGATGCCACAACAGTTAAATATGCAAATGCAGATGCAATCGAGGTCATCATTCCCATGATAATTGGATTACCACCCATATCAAGGATGATTGGTCCAAGTACAGCAACGGTGGCAGCATTACTCAATAAATTAGTCAATAATCCCGTCATAACAACGGAAACAAACCATCTAACAATTGCAATATCTTTAAAAATAATATCTAAGTAATACAAGGTTTGTTCAGCAACCCATAGTGCCGCTCCTGTCTCTTTCATTTGTATTCCCAGAGAAATAGCTGAACCAAACAGCAATATGACACCCCAATTGGTATTCCTATTTATTTCCTGCCATTCGATCAATCCAAATGATAGATATAAAAAGACTCCGCTTAATGCCACTATACCAAGACCTATGATAGGACTCAGAAATATCCATCCCAAAAAGACAAAAAGAAAGATAATAATGGCTAATATTTGATTCGCTGTTAACTTCCCGGTCTTCGCAACTTTTACCTTTAATTTTCGAACTGAAGAATCCATGATCTTTTGCTCAGGTGTGAATGTATACCAAAGTATCAAGGTCACAATTGGAATCTCAATTATAAGCATGGGATAAGCAAATTTCATCCAATCAAGATAGGATATGGTTCCCATCCCAAATTCAGCCAAATACCCTATCATTATAACATTTCGTCCACCTCCAGATGGAGTTCCAATTGAGCCAATGGCACATCCATAGGCTATTGAAAAAAGTAATAGAGTAGAAAGACTCGTTGCCTTGCTCGTACTTAGCCCAGCATTACGAATTAAGGCCAATGCTACAGGTAACATCATTGCTGCTACAGTATGCTCACCAATAAATGAAGATAAAAAGGCAGATATTGTTACAAACCCGAGAACAATTCTCCATGTCTTGTTACCAGTCACATTTATAACGCTCAATGCTAGTCTCTTATCCAATCCTTGATTAACAAGCGCAACCGCAAGCATGAGAGAACCCATTATAAAAAAGACGGCATCGCTCATAAAAGACGATGCAACTCCATCTGCAGTATCTACCCCAAGTATTACTTCCATAATAAGAATCAATATCGCTACGGCAGGGAGTGGTATTGATTCACTGATAATTAAAATTAGGGCAACCCCAACGATGATCAATGCCCGATGGCCTTCAGATGAGAGCCCTTCTGGTGAAGGCACATAAAAAAAGGATATACTAAGTAAAAAGGATAGTATCAGCCACTTTTTTCTGGTGACCCAGAATAAAACATTTGATATAGAACGTGCTGAAAAACCAAACATTGGCATTCAGAATTTATTAATTAATATCTAAGAATATGTATAATCTCTTTAATGCTATAAATAAGGAAGACTACAAAAAATTCAATATCCATTACAAACGTAATAAATAGATTATTCCTAAAATATAAAATTATGAACTAATCTTTAAACTAACAGAGGGCCAATAGTAAAGACCAAAACAAAGTGCTATCTCAACACCTATAAAAATGAAGAGATTCCTAGCAACCCCATCATCAAACCCATAACTATGAAGTCCTACCTGCAAGAGATTAACACCAAACCATGCTAGAGCAACGATAATATTATTCAATCCCATACCCAATGCAAAATCTGCTGGCTTCGCTAATCCTGAGAGCCGCATATGTATCATCATTAATTGCCATAATACAATTAGTAGCGCTCCATTTTCTTTAGGGTCCCAGCCCCAGAATCTTCCCCATGACTGATCTGCCCAAATCCCACCTAATATCGTCCCAAACAAAGTAAAAAAGAGTGCCAAAAGAGTAATTCCAAAAAGATTATTGAAGATGCTTTTTAATGAGGCACTATTTACTCCTCTTATTACCTGGATTAAATATAAATGTCCAACACAACCAGCCATCAATGATGCACCATAGCCAATTGTGATAGTTGTAACGTGAGTTGCTAGCCAAAAGTTTGAATTTAGTACAGCAACCAACATTCCCAATGTATCACCATCTGCGGCATAACTAAACCCAACATAGTGAAGTACAGACCCACTTACTGATCCAACAAAAATACCCAATCCATCTTTTCGAAAATATTCAAGTAAAACAGCAAGAGTCATAATGATTAGTGAAACAAAGATAACTGATTCATACAAAGTTGTGACTGGGGGCCGTTCCATTATCTGCATTCTTAAGAAAATTCCATATGCGTGTATTGCAGTGCCAAAAATCAAAAGTGAATATGCCAATCTATTTAAAAGAACAGGCTTGATCATCCAACTAATGGATAAAAAAATGAAAGACAATAAATAGAGTCCAAGACTGATATAAAAGAGATTAACTCTGTTCATCCAGGTCTCTTTCTTCAAGTTGTCAACTTTTATATTAATTCCTTGAAAAGCAGACAATGCCATCTTGTAACGATTGAGTGCTGAGTTCATTTCTAGATCATTGCCAGACAGACGATTTGCCAAATAAGACTGTAGGGAACTTAAAATTGCTTCTTGATTCTCATTAGCAGATATACCCTTAAAAATAAAATCAAATGGTGAAAGCCATTCCCCAGATTCTGAATTATCGCTTGGTGGTATAAATTTTAAAGCTTTGAGATAGGTTATTTCTTCAAACCTGAGAACGTTTCTACTTATTTCGTACAGTTGTTTTTCAAAAATGGTTCTATCATTGGCATCCTTTTGATCAATCAGTTCAAGCAGCGATGATTGTTCAATCAGTCCAGAAGTTATTTGGTTAAAACTATATTTATGTTCGTTTGTCCAGTCAAGATATAAGCTTGATGCTACTTCTGGATTCCGGATATTAAATATTTTCTGATCCCTACCATCTTCTGGATTCAGAATGAGGTTAATCATCCAATCTGTTGCACTCATGTCTAGTTCTTTAATGGAACGTTTCCCGTAAAATGCCAGCAGATGATTACGTGCAAAGGTATCGAGAGGTTTTATCCTGCCCTCATCCTGCAACGGGATGTCACTGATTTCAAACCCTAAGAGACTTTGAATACCGATAATGAGAAAAGGTAATAATGCTTTAGATACTCTTTGCATAAAACTATTCACCCTCTCCTTTTTAACATTGATGGGAGACTCATAAGTAGATGAATTAGTAATCCTATACTCATAATGATACTTGAAATGTAAGGAAATAGTCTTCCATAGTTTTTTACAGTAGCTAAGACAGTTGTTTCTTTATCTAGGCCATCAATGAATGATGCTTGATAAAATGTATAGTTTTGATGTCTTAGCGGTTCATTCATTTGTATCATGATTCTTCTTGGAATCGAGTTTTCAATTAAATTGACCTCTGAACTATAACTTTTAGCAACATTAGTACCTGGATGCATCACTTTTTCAAAATCTAGTAGGTTGATAGAGAAAGGTAGGTAGGTACGTTTTCGTCTAAATTCAGTAAAGAAAAGATTTCCATTTATATTAAAAGTATCTGGTGTTCTTTGGCCAAGGAAGATACCATATAGTCCATCTTCCTCACTGCTTAATCCTGATAATTTAATTACAATACCAGGTCGATTTTGAGTTGCTTCCTTTTCTGGATGCTTAGGAAGAAGTACAAATTCTTTCAAAAAACCCTTATAGATTGATTCTGCAGGTGATATTCTGCTTTCGATTCTCACATTCTCAATATGATTGATAATATCTATTTGGATACCAAAATTTTCATATTTAATTGAATTACCATCTTTTAAAAGTGGTGAATCAAATACCGTATACTCAAGACTATCGTTTAGAGATGTATTTACAAATGCCAATTCCATATCAAAATAATCATCCACGTGATTTGAGGTTTCTCCTTCAGCTATGACCATATTACCTTCAGAACTGAACATAGCGGTCACACCACCACCAAGCAATAATAGCAGTCCACCAAGATGAACAATTATAATTCCTGTTTTTTTTATTTTCCAAAGATTCTTATTAAATAAACTCGCCGCAAGATTAATCGTCATTATTAACAATATCAACCGACCACCAGGAAGAGGAATTAAACCACCCAGAAAAAAATAATAAGATGAAAAATAACGCATTTGAGATTCATAAAGACCGATGTCTTTTTGAGCGATCGTACCAAAAAAGACCAAGATTATCATCCACAAAACTGTGTACGAAAATATCTTTGGGCTACTAATGAGTTTTGTATACTTATTTTTCAACTAATTTGTTTGTCGAATTGAATTACAAAATAATATAAAGTCAGACTCGATTTCTTTCAAGCCCATCAATGTAGAAGATAATTTGACAAAGACTGTTCTACTTTCAAGCTGAAATATAGAGGCTAGTATTGCAGTAGTCTCATCTGCATTGTTTATCAACCTAAAATATGAATATTTTCCAAGTAGTCCGACTTTTTGAATAGAAATTGATCTGATATCAGAATCAGACATCGCTTCAAGACCAATTTGTCCCAACCACCTATTGACATTGGGGCCAATTCCGCCGCTTGAACCACCAAAAGTTGTAATTGAGACATCCCCGATTCCTTTAGGATGAGGTGCATTAAAACTTGCGAGACGCATCGAATGTCCCTCTACTTCAATCCAATCTCTAGGCTTTTTCCAACTGATTGAAAATTCTGAATTGCCCTGAACCTCAGGTTGAACTGATTTCATATTTTTTTTAGGCAATCTATACGTTCTCACATACTTATTTTTTTCACATGAAATAAATATGAAACTCAGAAATAGAATAAAGATAATATTTTTAAACAAGAAAATAATCCCGGTTATCGCTATTGAATTTGCGAAATTTTAAGAATTCATTTCAAACATATTTGGACATTATACGATATAAAATAATTTTCAAATTATTTTTATTAATTAAAATAAATAAAGTCAATCAATCTAAATAAATCAAAAATATCTACCACTGAATCTTGATTTAAGTCTGCAATGTTAATTGATTCATTATCCTCAATTACATGAGACACTACAAAATTAAGATCGGTCTCATCTACGACTCCATCTCCATCCATATCATAGTATGAAATAAAATTAAAAATCTTAATAGCCACAGGTCGATGGTCAGATATATTCTGGTCATATTCATTCCAACCGCCATCAATATAATCATCAATTTTTATGGTCTGAGCTTGAATGGTATTCATGCCATCAAATAATTCATCAGTGAGCAGAATGTGATCGAGATGTGATGGCCAGTTTGGGAAAGACCATTCTGTATGAGGTCCCATTGCAATGTCAATATCTGCAAAATAATAATTCTCCGTAT
>CEVW01375512.1_pt1 | contig 13100 bp, 8 predicted proteins | sample 427061 | NCBI WGS metagenome assembly CEVW01 (sample SAMEA2623774, study PRJEB7988) | marine metagenome | biome: marine biome (ENVO:00000447); feature: surface water layer (ENVO:00002042); material: "saline water (ENVO:00002010), including plankton (ENVO:xxxxxxxx)" | depth 5 m
ATGCATTTGATCCAAGCTTGGAATGGGATTCCTTACCTGAGAATACATGGCTATTTTTGGGGAATCATGCGTGTGATTGTCAAAATGCTACTATAATAGATGAAGATAAAAATATTTCTTATGTTATGTTTCCTAACCCTTCACACAATAACTATGCAGTAACTGTAAGAGCAACTGAAAAAATTATGAATATCGATGTTATTAATATATTAGGGGAGAAGGTTTTGACAACACAGTCTAATACAATTATTACTGATAAACTTGCAAAGGGAAAGTATATAATAACTATAAATTTCTTTGATGGAAGGCATGTTAATGACAAGTTAATGGTTAAATAATTCACAAGACAATTGATGCTTTAATGCTGATGTTTACATCAGCATTTTTTTACTAAAATTATGAAGAAAATAATAGTTTTAATAGCAGTGTTTTTTATAGTATACATGAGCTCTGCCCAAACAAAAATTAGTGGAACTATTAAAGATGCAAGTACCGGAGAGGCTTTAATTGGAGCAACGATTATTTATGGAAAAGGAATGGGCACTGCAACAGATTTTGAAGGAAATTATTCTTTTAGTATTCAAGCAGGAGAGATAAATTTAAAGGTTTCTTATGTAGGTTATCAAGAAATTAGCAAAACAGCTATTGTTGGATTAACTCCCCAAGTAATAAATTTTAATTTGAAAACAGTTTTACTAAATGAAGTTCAGGTGGTTGCTGATATTGCTATAGATAGAGAAACTCCTGTTGCATTTTCTACTATTCCTATGAAAAAAATTAGTGAAGAGTTGGCTTCTCAAGATATCCCAATGGTACTTAACTCTACTCCAGGAGTTTATGCTACTCAAAGCGGAGGTGGTGATGGAGATGCAAGAATTACTATTAGAGGGTTTAATCAAAGAAATGTTGCTGTCATGATTGATGGAATTCCAGTTAATGACATGGAAAATGGCTGGGTGTATTGGAGCAATTGGTTTGGTTTGGATGCAGTTACATCAAATATTCAGGTGCAAAGAGGATTAGGAGCTTCTAAAATTTCAATTCCTTCTGTTGGTGGAACTATGAATATTCTTACAAAAGGAACAGGAAATAAAGCTGGTGGAACAATAAAGCAATCTGTTGGGAGCTTTGGAAAATTACGTACATCAGTAGGCTACAATTCTGGAAGACTGGAAAAAGGCTGGGGGTTTACTTTAGCTGGTTCTTACAAAAGAGGAAATGGTTTTGTAGATGAAACATGGAGTGAAGGATATTTCTATTATGCTAAAATTCAAAAAGAGATAGGAAATCATATTTTGAGCATATCTGCAATGGGGGCTCCTCAGAAACATGGGCAGCGAAAGTATAAGAATCGAATTTCTGCTTTTGACACTACTATTGCTCGTTCACTTGGAGACACTTCAGATTTTACTGGAAGAATCGCAAATAAGGGAATTCAGTATAATGAGCATTGGGGTTACCTAGATAGATGGTCTTTAGATAATAATGGGGATACTATTCATGACAGAGAGATTTTAAATACAAGACAAAATTACTATCATAAACCTCAGTTTTCATTAAGGGATTTTTGGACTGTGAATGATAGGTTTTATGTTTCTAATATTTTATATGCATCTATTGGAAATGGTGGAGGGACGAGAGGATCAGGGCTTGGTGAAAAAAATGGACAAGTAGATTTACAGTCTGCATATAATGCGAATATTGGATCCGGTCTTTTCCCACCCATAATTACTGAATACTCAGACACAGAATATAAAACAGAAAGTTATATACAATCATCAATAAATAATCATTATTGGTATGGTGGATTGTCTACATTAAATTATCAAGCAAATGATAAGATAGTACTCTCAGGAGGGATAGATATGCGTTATTATAGAGGAGAGCATTATAGTGAAATTTATGATTTATTAGGGGCAGATTATGCCGTTAATATAGATAAAGACCTTAATGAGTACAAAGATAAAACACAGATTACACCTATTAAAAGAAAGGGAGATATTATAGATTATCATAATGATGGTATTGTTAAGTGGAGTGGAGTGTTTTCACAGGCTGAGTATAGTTATGGAATTTTGAGTACTTTTATTAATATTTCTGCTTCTAATTCTGCTTATAAAAGGATAGATTATTTTAAGAAAAAAGATTTAATTCTTGATGACACAACATATTACGAAGCATTGGGCACATCATTTAATGTTATTGATGGAAAGGAGCAAGTAGTATATGATGAGATAGAGCATAATGGTAAGGTTTATACAGTTTTTTCGAAAGAAGCTAAGCATGCTTCAACTAATTGGAAGTGGATAAGAGGGTATACCGTAAAAATGGGAGCAAATGTTAATTTAGACGAAAATAACAATGTGTTTTTTAATACTGGTTATATTTCAAAAGCACCTAGATTTGATAACATATATACAAGAAATAATACACTACAAGAATACATTAAAAATGAAGAAGTTAAGGCAATTGAAGGGGGGTATTCTTTTAGGTCATCTTTATTTTCAGCAAATCTAAACACATATTTTACTGTTTGGAAAAATAAACCTTCAGTTATTTCAGAAAGTATTGAGAATATAACATATTCAGATGTTGTGCCAATGGATGCCAGACATAAGGGTTTAGAATTAGATTGTGCATATAAATACAGTCAAAAAATTAGTATTGAAGGTTTGCTTTCTTTAGGAGATTGGATATGGACTTCTGGGGGAGAAGCTATAATACTGAATAGTAATAATAATTCTCCATCAGATGAAGGAATTGCTAACTTAGATACATTAAGATATAATGCAAATGGTGTTCATGTTGGAGATGCGGCACAAACACAATATGGTTTAAGTATTAGATATGAGCCAACCTATAATGCATATATTAAACTAAGAGGAACATATTTTTCTGATTATTTTTCAGATTTTGATGCTGGTACTTTAAGCGGTGACAATGCAGGAAGAGAAAGTTGGAAAATTCCTGCATATCAATTAATAGACCTACATTGTGGCTATAAATTAAAATTATCAGATAAGCACAGATTAGATATTAAGTTAAGTGTTCTTAATGTTCTTAATGAGATTTATATTTCTGATGCACAAAATAATGCAGGTTATCAAGCATTAGATCTAAAAGATTTTGATGCAAAATCAGCTAGTGTATTTTTTGGATTGGGAAGAAGGTTTAATTTATCAGCAAAATTTAATTTTTAATATAATAATTTAACTATGAAAAAAATAATTTTAACTATAAGTATTGTTTTTGTAACACTGGCATCTTATTCGCAAGCTATTTTGCCAACTAGTTGGAGTTTTCCAACTGTTAATTTGCCAAATGGATGGACAGAGTCAGGAACAAATTTTTACACAGCTTCTGGAAATACCCCTCCAGCAATGAAATTTGATGGCACTGGAGATTATTTGATTATAAATATAAATAGTAATCCTGGCGATTTAACATATTATCTAACCGGAAACGGATTTTCAGGGGGAACTTTTACAGTAGAAGAGTCTGATTTTGGTATTACTTGGACTACCTTACAAGAACATACCTCTCCTCCAAATGCTACTTATGTGTCATTTACAGATAGTCCGCAATCGACAACAAGATTTATTAGATTTATATATACAAATAAAGTAACTGGAAATATTGGTCTAGATGATGTGAGTATTGATATTGGAGCAGCAACACCAGCTCAGGAAATAAATGTGAAGGCAGGAGGAGCTACTATAGTTAGTGGAGATACCTATATTGTGGATGCTCCCGTATCAACAACAATGCCAATAACATTTTTAATTGAGAATCTTGGAACTTTAGATACCTTACAGATAACTTCGGCGACAATTTCTGGACTAAATGCTGCTGATTTTGCTTTAGTTTCTTTTCCTCCAAATGTAGCAGCTAATGATTCTGCAGCGTTATTGTTGAATTTTACACCTTCTGCAGCGGGGACACGAAATGCTGTTTTGAATATTACAAGTAATGATATAGATGAATCGACATATATTATTAATCTTTATGGTATTGGTGGAAATCTAGCAACAGAACCAACAGCTCAACCGGTAAACCTAATATTTTCAAATGTAAAGACTTATAAGATTAATGCTGCTTTTTCTCCAACAGATTCAGTTGAAGGCTACCTAGTTTTAAGAAAGAAAGGATCTCCAATAACAGGAGTGCCTGTTGATGGAACTATTTATCAAAGAGGGGACCTTGTTAATGATGCTCAAGTAGTTTTTAGTGGCAATACAACATCTTTTTCTCCCAACAATATTATTGCAGGTACGAACTATTATTTTGCTATATATGCGTATAATGGTCCAGATAATTTTCGCAACTATCTTACCAACACACCTTTAAGTGGTGATATTCTAACACCTAACTCCATGATGCCTTCAACTTATTATAGTAATTTAAGTACTGCTTCTAGCACATTCATGAATGATTTACATGCTTTAATTAATCCCCATCAAATGCAATATTATAGTTATTACGATGATTTAATGATAGCATTTTTTGAAGCTAGAGATACAACAGAAGACAGGAGGGTTGTTACTTGTGTGTATAGTGGTGAAAACAAAATATATAATGAGCCATTTGATTTTACGGCAAATGGATATAGTAGAGAACATACATACTGTCATAGTTGGATGCCTACAAATCCAGCTTATTCATTGCCGGAATATAGTGATTATCACCATCTATTTCCGGCAAACTTAAACTCTGCAAATATTTTAAGAAGTAATAAACCTTTAGGTGAGGTTGTTAACCAGACATCATCTTTTTTAGGATGTAAACTTGGGACTAATGCTAATGGGGAGACTGTGTTTGAACCAAGAGATAAGCATAAGGGAGACGCTGCAAGAGCTATTATGTATGAAGCCATTTGCTACACAACAATAAGCGGTAATAGCTGGGCTCTGCCATCTAGTCAGGATCAGATGATCTTGAAGCAGTGGCATTTTCAAGATCCACCAGATAATTGGGAAATTGCAAGAAATGATTTTATTGATTCACTACAGGGAAATCGAAATCCTTTTATTGACAGCATAGACTATGTTTGTTTTATTAATTTTTCAGACATGACTTATGATCCATTGGCTTGTTTACCGGCATCAACCGAAGATATATCAAGTAATAAATTCATAATATATCCCAATCCGTGTAATAATCATTTGAATCTACATGTTGATGCAACAACAATATCTTCTTATCAGATAATAGATCATATAGGCCGTATTGTTATCACTGAAGATGTAAATAAAGCTACTTTGGTTAGAGTAAATACGTCAAAATTAGACAGAGGGTCGTATACTGTTAAGGTAGTTACTCCATTGGGAGAGATTCAGAAATCTATAATTGTAGATTAAAGCTGTATTTAAAAATAAGAGAGTTTTAGAGGTAATAAACACAAAAAACTATATTTTTTTCATATTATTTTATTATTATTTCATCAACAAAAAGCCATGTTTTACCGCCAGCGCCTAAATGCCAGTTAGGACAAAAGCCATAATTTGAGGCTTCTAGTTTAATATACCTGGCTTTAGTTTTTGAAATTTTTAATGTATAATCATTAATAAAACTACCTTCTAAACTATCCGGGAAACTAGTTTTTACATTACCTAAGGGCATAAAACTTTCTCCATCTAAAGAAGCAAAATAGGTGACTTTTTTAGGAAAGAAAATCCAAGACTTAATATCTTGCATACACCCAAGGCTAATTCTAGAAATTTCTTTTTCTTCCCCTAGATCAACAGTAACATTTAAATTTTCTCTATATCCTTGCCAGTCTCCAGTTCTATAATTTTCGCCTCCTCTTAAATGATCAATAAGTGTTTTATCTCCTGCTGCGGCATATTGATTCGCATATACACTTTCTATTTTTATAGACTTTGAATTGTCGGTTTTATAATATTTTGCAGAAACTTTTTTGCTCCATTTATCTCCTTTTTTAACACGACAACTTATATTAGCATTATTAGTAATGACTAATGGAGCGTCATATTTTCTTTCTTTATTATTATTAATACTGTAATAAATATCTCCACCACTAGCAGATCCTAATATAATACTCAGTTTATCAGTGAATGTTTGACTATCTGCTTGAAAATAAGGGACTGGTATTATTTCATCTTTTGTAATGGCAGAAATTGGAATACTTTTATTGCCCCAATTGCTAGGTAGACTTCCCATCTTGAAGATTAAATTCCCTCCACTAATAATGTCAGCGTGGTTAATAAAACTATTTTCATATCTTTTCCCATTTAAAGTAGCAGATTGAATGTAAATATTTTTTTTAGATATATTTTCTGCGCGTATTATAAATTTATTCCCATTTTCTAAATTAAGCGTGGTTTTTTCAAAAAGAGGTGTGCCAATTGTATAATAACTAAGGCCTGGAGTCACTGAATAAAAACCCATAGCACTTAGTACATACCAAGCAGACATTTGTCCACAGTCTTCATTACCAGATAATCCATTTGGCAGATTAGTATATTGTTCTTCTAAAATCTTTCTAACTATTTCTTGTGTTTTGTGAGGAGCTCCTACATAATTATACAAATAAGCCATATGGTGGCTTGGTTCATTTCCATGTGCATATTGGCCAATTAATCCAGTAACATCAGGTTGGGATCTGCCAGAAATTTGACTTGATGAATTAAACATATTATCTAAGTGCTTCTCATAGTTTTGTGCTCCTCCCATAAGTTTAATATGACCACTAATATCTTGAGGTACAAATAAAGAGTATTGCCATGCGTTAGCTTCGGTATAATTAAAATTGACTTCCTCAGGTTTAAATGGGGCAAACCAAGTATGACTTTTTTTAGCTCTAAAAAAGCCGGTAGAAGGGTCAAACAAATTTTTGTAATACTGTCCTCTTTTATAAAAAGTAGAGGATATTTCTTTTTCCCCTAAAGAATCTGCAAGCAATGCAATGCACCAATCATCGTAAGAATATTCTAGATTTTTTGAGACAGACTCTGGTTCATCAGAAGCAGCAATAAAGCCATTTTTCTTATAAGAGAATAATCCTAAATGATCTTGATTTGCAGAATGTATCATTGCTTCTAATGCCAAATTAGCATCATAATCTCTTATGCCTTTAATATAGCTATCTGTAATTACAGGAATAGCATGATATCCAATCATACAACCAGTATAGTTGGCGGCAAGTTCCCAAATAGGTAGTTTTCCTCCCTCTTGATATTGCCTTAGAAAGGTGCGTATAAACTCATTGGTTCGTTTTTGCTGAATCAGTGTAAAAAGAGGATGAGTAGCTCTAAAAGTATCCCACAGAGAAAATACAGTATAGTGTTTATCTTCCGTATGGTGTTTTTGCAAGTCTGTACCGTTATAATTTCCATCTACATCCACATATAAATTAGGGTTGAGTAAGGAATGATAAAGTGCAGTGTAGAAAATCTCTTTTTGTTTTTCCGATTTGCCTTCAATTATAATTTTATTAAGCTCTTCTTCCCAAAGTTTTTTGCTTTGGTTTTTAGTTTTTTCAAAATCCCAATGGGGTATTTCAGCTTCTAAATTTGCTTTGGCTCCATCTTTTGTTACTGCTGAAATACCTATTTTTACTAGAATAGGTTCTTTCAATTTCCCAAAAGAGATACCTGCAACAGATTGTTTGTTATTAAAAGACACACTTTTAAATGGCTTAGAGAATTGCATGTAAAAATGAACTTTCTGTCTTTTTGCCCAATTGTCAGAATAGCGGATACCTTGAATTGTATTACTATCAAGTATTTCAATAGCATAATCTAATAATTTATCTCTATGGTCCAAATCAAGTATAACATGAGCTTCTTTATTTTTAGGAAACGTATACTTATGAAAACCTGCTCTTTTACTTACAGTGAGCTCTACAAAGACATTATAATCTTCTAGTAATACATTGTAATAACCAGCTGTTGCTTTTTCATTTTTATGAGAAAATTTTGAATTATATCCAGGTGATCCATCAGCACCATTTGTTAATAATAAATCTCCTGTTGTTGGCATTAGTAAAATGTCACCATAATCAGAAACACCAGTGCCGCTAAGGTGTGTGTGTGAAAACCCATATAAAATAGAATCAGAGTAATGATAGCCACTACAACCATCCCATCCTTCTAAGCGACTATCTGGGCTAAGCTGTATCATACCAAAAGGAACACTTGCCCCTGGATATGTATGACCGTGCCCACCAGTACCAATAAAAGGGTTTACATAATCAGTTAAGTACTTTTGTTCTTTTTGACAAGCAAACAAAATCATAACAAGAAAAGGGACTAGCTTTTTCATTTTTTTAAATAAGATAATGAATCAATCATACGGTTTTCACCTTCTTGATGTAAGGCATAATTAAACCAAGGATGTACAGCATAAGCACCATGCTCTCCTTTTTTATTTATAGCCAAATAGCCAATTTGCATATCCTTATAATTTTGCTTTTTTACAATTCTAGCAATTCCCTCTTCACATGCTTCTTGGGGGCTTGCACCTTGTCGCATTAGCTCAACAATTAAAAAAGAACCTAGAGTTTTAAGAACTGCTTCTCCAACCCCAGTAGCACAACACCCGCCAACTTCATTATCTACAAACATTCCCGCACCAATCACTGGTGAATCTCCAATTCTTCCATGCATTTTCCAAGAAAGTCCGGATGTAGTACAAGCTCCAGAAATATCCCCTCTTTTGTCCAGTGCCAATAGCCCAATTGTATCATGGTTTTCCACATTTATTATTGGTTTATATTTTGATTCTTTTAACCATTCCTTCCATCTATTTTTTGCTTTTTCAGTAAGTAAATCTTCTTTTGAGAATCCTTTTTTTAATGCAAATTGTAATGCGCCTTCTCCAGAAAGCATTACATGAGGCGTTTCATCCATTATTTTTCTAGCAACAGAAATTGGGTGTTTTATATGTTGTAAAAAACTTACTGAACCACAATTACCTGTTTCATCCATAATACAAGCATCAAGTGTTACTTTGCCTTCTCTATCTGGCAATCCTCCAAATCCAACTGACATAGATTCCGGATCAGCTTCTGGTATTCTTACACCAGCCTCTACAGCATCTATTGCTTTCCCTCCATTTTTTAGTATCTCCATAGCAGCCACATTAGCAGCCATCCCATGTTCCCAAGTAGAAATAACCATTGGAAACCCTTTTTTAGAATTAGGGTTTTGTTTCTCTATTTTGGAAGAAAGTAGTTTAGGTAATATGGCTGTGCCAGCTATTCCTAAAACACTTCCTTTTATAAAGCTTCTTCTGTTAGACATAGTTTAATTTTTATTTAAATCATATAGCGACCAAATTACTAAATTATTTGGGTTAAGTTTTTCATTTTCAGTATATATGAAATTTGTTTTAAGGGTCTAATTAAAATATGTAGAGAAAGATTATTATTTTGTGCCTTAATGATTCGAACATGTTTTGGCGTAATTCCCACTGTAGAGCAAATTTCAATAAAACTAAATTTTATGCGCACATCCTTTAACTCCATTTATGTTAGATTGCATAATATTGGCACAACATTTAATAAGCGAGTTGTCCATGTGTTAAACATATAAAAAAGAGCTAATAAAATATTGATTTACAGACTCTCTTTTATTTTACATGTCAAATGTTTCCATAAATTTAGTTGTATAATTTCCTTTTCGGAAATCTTCATTTTTCATAAGCTTTTGATGAAATGGGATGGTTGTTTTGATCCCTTCAATAATAAACTCATCTAATGCTCTTTCCATTTTTCCGATTGCTTCTTCTCTTGTCTGTGCCACCGTAATTACTTTAGCAATCATTGAGTCATAAAAAGGAGGAATCATGTAGTTTGCATAAACATGTGTGTCGATTCTTATACCATGACCTCCTGGAGCATGAAAATTAGTAATCATTCCAGGACAAGGCCTAAAATCTTTCTCAGGATCTTCTGCATTTATCCTACATTCAATAGCATGTAATTGAGGTATATAATTTTTACCTGATATTTTAATGCCTGCGGCTACTTTTATTTGCTCACGGATTAAATCATAATCTACAACCTCTTCAGTGATTGGATGTTCAACTTGAATACGCGTATTCATTTCCATAAAGTAGAAGTCTCTGTTTTTATCAACAAGGAACTCAACCGTGCCAACACCCTCATACTTAACAGCTTCTGCTGCTAAAATAGCAGCCTCCCCCATTTCTTTTCTTAATTTTTTAGTCATAAAAGGGGATGGAGTTTCTTCAGCTAATTTTTGATGTCTTCTTTGTATAGAGCAATCCCTTTCTGATAAATGGGCAGCTTTCCCTTTACAATCTCCAATTATCTGAATTTCAATATGCCTAGGATCTTCAATAAATTTTTCCATATACATGCCATCATTTCCAAATGCTGCTTTAGCTTCTTGTCTTGCGCTATTCCAGGCATCTTCAAGTTGACTTTCTTCCCAAACTAAACGCATACCTTTACCTCCACCTCCTGCTGTTGCTTTAAGCATTATTGGATATCCAACTGTATTGGACGCCAGTTTTTTACATTCTTGAAAATCTTTTATTAAGCCATTAGAACCAGGGATTGTTGGCACACCTGCTTTTTGCATTGTTTTTTTTGCAGCAGCTTTATCCCCCATATTTTCAATCATTTTTGGTGAAGCTCCAATAAATTTAATGTCATTTTCATTACAGATTTTTGAGAAGTTTGCATTTTCAGCAAGAAAACCGTAACCAGGGTGTATTGCATCAGCATTTGTGATTTCTGCTGCTGCAATAATATTAGGGATTTTAAGATAAGATTCTGAACTTGAAGCGGGTCCGATACAAACAGCTTCATCAGCAAACCTTACATGCAAACTTTCGGCATCAGCTTTTGAGTAGACAGCAACTGTTTTTATGCCCATTTCTTTGCATGTACGAATTATCCTTAGAGCAATTTCACCTCTGTTTGCAATTAAAATTTTTTTAAACATAATAAATAATAATTTTTGAAAATTATGATGGATCTAGCAAGAATAATGGTTGATCAAACTCAATAGGGGTTGCATCATCAACCAATACTTTAATTATTTTACCTGAAAATTCTGACTCAATTTCGTTGAATAATTTCATTGCTTCAATGATACAAAGTGTATCTCCTTCCTTTATTGTGTCCCCAACATTTATAAATGGGGGAGTTTCAGGAGATGATGAACGATAAAATGTCCCAATCATTGATGCTTTTATTGTAATATAGTTTTGCTCATCAGTTGACGAGTTATCTGAATTATTGTTTGCAGAAGGCTTTTCATTTTCTGTGCTTACAGGCGATGTTATTACTTGAGAAGGGCTAGCTACTACTTGAGAAGGGCTAGCTACTACCTGAGGAGGAGCCTGTTGTTGAATAATTGTAGTTACTTCTTCAGTCTCACCTCTTCTTTTTTTAGGTGGTGATTTGATTGATATCTTTACATTATCAATCTCTAGATCTACTTCTGTTGCTCCTGATTTAGCAACAAACTTTATTAATTCTTGAATGTCTTTTAGATTCATAGTTACGTTTTATTTATGCTACAAAAATAGTTATTTCTTTGAGTTGTAAGCCCATTTTAAATAAATAGAACCCCAAGTAAACCCTCCTCCAAATGCAGCAAGTATAATTTTATCTCCTTTATTAAGTTGAGTTTCATAGTCCCATAGGCATAATGGAATTGTTCCAGCTGTTGTGTTTCCGTATTTTTGGATATTTAACATTACTCGGTCTTCACCAAGTCCCATTCTTTTTGCTGTGGCATCAATAATTCTTTTATTTGCTTGGTGAGGTACTAACCAAGAAATATCATTAGAAGTTAAGTGGTTTCGTTCCATTATTTCAGCAGAAACATCAGCCATATTTTTTACAGCAGCTTTAAATACTGGTTGACCGTCTTGAAAAACATAATGCTCTCGATTATCTACTGTTTTATGAGTTGAAGGGCTTAATGATCCGCCTGATTTTATGTGTAAATGGTCTCTTCCAGAGCCATCACTTTTTAATACTGCATCTTGTACCCCATAACCTTCGCTATCAGGCTCTAACAATACAGCCCCAGCGCCATCTCCAAAGATAATACAAGTAGCTCTATCAGTATAATCAATTATTGAAGACATCATATCAACACCTATTACTATAATTTTATTATAAGTACCAGTTTCAATAAATTTTGATCCGGTTGATAAAGCATATAAAAAACCTGAGCATGCAGCCATTAAATCATATCCAAATGCATTCTTTGCCCCGACTTTGTCACATACAATGCAAGCTGTTGACGCTACCATCATGTCTGGGGTACTTGTAGCACAAATGATTAAATCAATTTCATTAGGATTTGTATTTGTTTTTTTTAAAAGCCCTCGAACAGCCTCAGCTGCCATGTCAGAAGTTGCTTTGTCTTTATCTTTTAAAATACGTCTTTCTTTAATTCCAGTTCTACTTGTTATCCACTCATCATTTGTATCAACCATTGTTTCTAACTTTTGATTAGTTAGAATATAATCTGGAACATATCCTTGAACACCAGTTATTGCCGCTGTATTTTTTTTCATTATTTAATATTCATTTTTATTTTACTTGCTAAATCTGACTCTATAATATCTTTTGTAAGTATAATCATATTTTTTATTGCAATCTCATTAGAAATACCATGCCCAATGATAACAGTCTTATTTAACCCTAGAATAGGAGTGCCGCCATAATTTTCGTAATTAAACCTCTTAAAATAGTCGTCTAAGAGACCTCTTTTATATAATAGTTTAAAAATTCCTTCGGCCTCCTTCAATACAATATTGCCTGTAAATCCATCACAGACGATTACATCTATATCAGAGTCAAATAAATCTGTTCCTTCAATATTACCAATAAAGTTGTAATCTGGATTGTTTAACATCATAGAATATGCTGCTTGAGTAAGCATATTTCCTTTGGATTTTTCTTTTCCTAGATTTAACAAACCAACTTTTGGTTCTTTAATGCCGCAAATATATTCCGAAAATAATGATCCTAAAATGCCAAATTGATATAAAATATCAGGTTTGCAGTCTGCATTTGCTCCAACATCAAGCAACACTGTTACACCTCCATCCTCTCTAGGCATTAAAGTAGAAATAGCAGGCCGTATAAT
>CEVW01134020.1_pt1 | contig 13093 bp, 14 predicted proteins | sample 427061 | NCBI WGS metagenome assembly CEVW01 (sample SAMEA2623774, study PRJEB7988) | marine metagenome | biome: marine biome (ENVO:00000447); feature: surface water layer (ENVO:00002042); material: "saline water (ENVO:00002010), including plankton (ENVO:xxxxxxxx)" | depth 5 m
GTGGGTGGTGGCTCAAATGCAATAGGGATCTTTTCTGGATTTGCTGACTCTGAAGCACAACTGGTCGGTGTTGAGCCTTCTGGAGGCGCAGCCGTCGGCAGGGGAGTACCTGGAGTAGTCCATGGGTCAAGGTCTTTTCTCATGCAAGATGAGTTCGGTCAAGTGCTAGAAGCAGAGTCAATAAGTGCAGGTTTGGATTATCCCGGAGTGGGGCCGGAACATAGTTACTTAGCCGACAGCGGAAGAGCGCGCTACGAGTCAGTAACCGACCAAGAAGTCGTTGAAGCTTTTCAGTTACTAAGCAGAACAGAGGGAATTATCCCTGCTCTGGAGCCGGCACATGCCCTTGCGTGGATATCTCGTGAGCGAGAGTCATTAAAAGGAAAAACTGTTCTTCTCAACCTTTCTGGTCGTGGAGATAAAGACGTAGCACAAATGATGGAAGTTTTGAGAGAAAACAAAGAAGATGACTAGCACAATAGAAGAAGCGCTACTTGCAAATAGGAAGAACGGAAAAAAATCGTTAGTTGTCTATCTAACTGGTGGATTAGATGAACATTTTGAATCAACAGTGGAAGAGGTTTCTGCTGCCGGAGCTGATGTGATTGAAATCGGTATACCGTTTTCGGATCCGGTGATGGACGGTCCGACTATACAGCAGGCTAACGACAAGGCTTTAGCTGCAGGAGCGACTCCTATCAGTATTTTAGATCGAGTTAAACGTATAGAGAGTCCCACGCCAATGGCTGTAATGACTTACTACAATATTGCGGCGTCAATGGGGCTAGAAAGGTTTGCTTCTTCGCTTGCTCAATCTGGAATATCAGGTTGCATTCTTCCGGATTTACCTTTGGAAGAAGTAGAGCCGTGGATAAAAGCTGCAGATGAAGAAAAAATAGAAACAATTTTGTTGGCTGCTCCCACTGCTCCAGATGAACGCCTCCCAATTATTTGTGAAAAATCAAAAGGATTCATTTACGGCGTAGGACTATTGGGAGTAACAGGAGTTCGTCGAGAACTTTCCGCAAGCGCTATTGAAATCGCTACTCGATTAAAAAAAGTTACCGACCTGCCGGTGCTGGTGGGTGTTGGGGTGGGAACCCCAGATCAAGCCGTAGAGGCATCTAAAGCAAGTGATGGAGTAGTTGTCGGATCAGCGGTGGTTGAGCGGATGCTCAACGAAGGTGATCCGGAGAAAGTTGGTTCGTTAGTAAGAGAATTCCGGGTAGCGCTAGATGAATCAGTTCTCTAATCAAGAAAACAACACTCAAACTTTGCATTCACTGGTTGGGGATCAATGGTTTGTTGACTTAGTTGAGCGATTTTATGAAGGAGTTTCATCGGATCCTGTTTTGCGTCCGATGTACCCGGAAGACCTCACTGATTCTAAAAAATGGCTCACGCTCTTCTTGCAACAGTACTGGGGTGGGAGCCGTGAGTATGAAGGATTACGTGGGCATCCGCAACTTCGTATGCGTCATATGCCTTTTGCAATTGGAGCGGCGGAAAGTGAAGCATGGCTATCACATATGACAAAAGCGGTGAAGGCCGGGGGGCTCCCAGTAGAGATTGAAGAAGGAGTTTTGGCTTATTTTGCAAGTGCTGCAGAGCATATGATTAATAAGAACGAAACAGGTTTGATCTTGTAATTTGCACTAAAACGCTTGTTATTGGCAAAAAATGTTAAAAAACATTGTTTTTTCAGTGATTTTTGCCTTCTAAATGGGCGTAAATGCTTGACATTGCGCTGAAAACCGTGTCGCGTGTTATTTGACCAGGGGTGATTAGTCTCCCCGATACAAAATAAGGAGTGGTCAATGAACAAGAGTGAGCTTATTGCAGCTATGGCTGCAGGAGCTGGTGTGTCCCAAAAGGATGCCGGAGCTTGTCTAGATGCAATGATGGACGCTGTTGCTGGCTGTGTAAGCGGTGGTGGCAAAGTGAATATCCCTGGGTGGATATCATTTGAACAAGTAGAGCGTGCTGCACGTATGGGTCGCAACCCATCTACTGGAGCAGAAATGCATATACCAGCAAGTACTGCTGTCAAAGTAAAAGCAGGATCAAAGCTTAAGGCTGCTGGTAAGGGCAACTAAATTATTTTGATTTCATTAGAAATCAAGTTTTGTGTAGTGCCGGGGTATGAAAATGACCCCGGCATAGCACTTTTTGGTGTACTTGAAATACGTTGACATGATGCCTTTTCCTCCGCCAATAGAAGTGATTCCACATCGACCTCCGTTTCTGTTTCTGACAGAAGTGACAGCGTTGACGCCAGGAGTTACGGCAACTGGTTATTGGGACTTAACAGGAGAAGAAGACTTTTTTGCTGGCCATTTTCCTGACAGACCAACCTTGCCTGGGGTTCTGCAGTGTGAATCTATTGCTCAACTTGGCGCCTATGCATTACTTAGTGATGAGCGATTTTCTGGGCGTTTAGCTTTGTTCGGAGGAATAGATAAAGTGCGATTCCGAAGACAGGTTATACCTGGTGACCGATTAGACCTTTCTGTGACGCTAGATCGCGTATCAACACGCGCTGGTAAAGGAACTGGGAGGGCAACGGTGAATGGTGAACGGGCATGTGAGTGCGAACTCTTTTTTGCTTTTTCTTGACGCTCTGAACAAAAGAGAAACTATTCTGCTGGACCAATAATCACAGATCCGTTATGTCCGCCAAAACCAAAAGAGTTTGACATCGCAGGTGAAGCAGTCCACTCTCTAGGCTCACCAGTAACGAGATTAATTGACGGCATTTCTGGATCAGGGGAAGAAAAGCCTGCTGTTGGTGGAATGAGGCCTTTCTGGATAGCTAAAACAACCGCAACTGCTTCTAGAGCGCCCGCAGCGCCCAAAGCGTGCCCAGTGATACCTTTAGTTGAAGTTACTAAAGGTCCCGGTGCATCAAACACTTCTGCCATAGCTTGGGCTTCTGCCATGTCGTTTAACGGGGTAGAAGTTCCGTGAGCGTTTATGTGGCCAATCTGATCAGGTGTCAATTCAGCATCTTCTAAAGCTAACCGCATACAGTTTATTGCCCCAGATCCACCAGGTGACGGGGCAGTAATATGGTGAGCGTCAGCGGTGCTTGCCCCACCAAGAACTTCCGCATAAATGACTGCTCCTCGGTTGACTGCAGTTTCGAAATCCTCCAAGATTATTACACCAGCGCCTTCGCCCATAACAAAGCCATCTCTTTCAGCGTCAAATGGTCGTGAAATTCCGCTTGAAGAAAAAGCAGTCATGTTAGTGAAACCAGATACAGCTATTTCAGTAAAAGGAGCTTCTGAACCACCAGCAACCATTAGATCACACCGATCTGTGGCTATAAGTCTCGCTGCATTAGTTATGGCGTGAGTTCCGGCGGCGCAAGCTGTACACACATTCTCTGCGGGTCCGCAAAGGTTGTATTTCATGGAAATTGCTGCCGGTGCAGCATTAGCCATCATCATAGGAATCATGAAAGGGGAGACTCTTCTTCCGCCTTTCTCAATCATCACTCGCATTTGGTCCTCTAGGGTGGAAATCCCTCCAATGCCAGTTCCTAGCATTACTCCCATCCGGTAAGGGTCTAAGTCAGGTCGGCCAGAATTTTCAAAAGCCATATCGGCAGCTGCTATGGCAAATTGTGTACAAAGGTCGCTTCGTCGAACCTCTTTAGGCGAGTCGAAGTGTGGTTCTGGGTCAAAGTCGGTTACCCGACGTTCACCGATAGTAGGGGATGCGCAAAGGCCATCCCAGAAAGAATCTAAGCCAACACCGCACGATGAAACTACTCCAAGGCCAGTGACGGCTACTCGCCGTTTATCCATTAGAGCTTGCTAGTTATTAATTCAAAGGCGGCACCAATAGTGGTAATGCCTTCAAGTTCCTCTTCTTCGACAGTAACGCCAAACTCTTCTTCAAGAGCCATGACCAGTTCCACTAGATCAAGGCTGTCTGCATCAAGATCATCTGCAAAACTTGCTTCCATGGTTACTTGTGCTGGGTCTACTGAAAGAACCTCTACTGCACAATTTGTGAATCGTTTAAAATTCTCTTCGCTCACAGTTACTCCAATGTTGTGGTATCTAACATGGCTACTTTAGCCACCTAGAACGTATCTTTCGCGTCTCTAGATATTTAATAAACAGTGTTTAAGAAATTAACCCATAAATAAGCCACCATCAACTGGGATGACAGCACCAGTGATATAAGACGATTTATCTGAAGAAAGAAAAGAAATTAAGTCAGCTACTTCTTCTGGTTTGCCTAGCCTTCCGAGGGGTACGGCTTCAGCGTATGATGCTTGTTGCTCTTCAGGTAGAGCTACAAGCATGTCGGTGAGAATTGGGCCAGGCGAGATGACATTGACTGTTATTCCACGACTAGCAAACTCTTTAGCTAGGGATCTTCCAAGTCCGACAAGCCCGGCCTTAGAGGCTGAGTAGTTGGCCTGTCCTGTCTGTCCGATTCGTCCGGCAATTGACGAAATGAAGATAATTCGTCCCCATCTGCTTTTCATCATTCCTTTTGTTGCTCGACGAGCTAATTTGAAGTTCCCAATTAGGTTTGTCTCAATAACTTCTGAAAAGTCTTCGTCTGACATTCGTAAAACAAGCCCGTCTCGAGTGATGCCTGCATTGGCTATTAACACATCAACGGTGCCTAAAGACTCTTCAATAGTCTTAAAAGCGGAATCTATTTGCTCGGAGTCTGTGACGTCGCATTTCACTGCGAGGATTCCTGCTTCTTGGATTTCATCCGGCACTTCACCACGGCAAGTAATAGCCACTTTGTAACCGTCGCGGGCTAGAGACAATGCTGCGGCTAAGCCTATTCCACGGTTCCCGCCAGTGACTAGAGCTACGCATTCTTGGGTTTCTGAGTCGTTATTTTGCGCGTTCATATTCCTTCCTAAAATCTAATGCGGTATGACTAACCAAGCGATCGGCTGGCTAGTAGAAACTCTTTCCGTATCCACGGCAAGCCACCCTTGGAGTATTCCTGTAAATGCAGACCTAATTTCTTCCAATCCCACTGTTCCCAAAAGATCGCCGGCATTCACAGGATTTCCGATTTTTAACTGGTTGTTGGGGGTGAAAATCCCAGCGTTCGGGCTGACAATGAGTCGCTCAGTGGCGTAAAGATGCTCGCCATCCGGTTGCTCTTCTGCGGCCTCACTAGTTAAAGGTCCGGCGAGAGATTCAAGAAGAGAATCAAGATGTTCAGGTGTGTTGATTGAGAACCTATTAGCACTCTTTATGCAACGTTTAACCAAGCCAGTTAGAACAGTCCCCGGGCCAAGTTCTATGAAAGTAGCAAATCCTTTATCCTCGAGGTTTCCTAGGCTTTGATGCCAGCGAACTGGACTGGATAACTGTGCATTTAATAAAGCTCGCCATGTTTCTGGGTTTTCGTGAGACATTCCATCAACATTTGCTACAACGGTTCCTTGTGGTTGACGGATATCAGTCTCATCTATAGCTATTGAGAGACGTTCACGAGCGGAATTCATAAACGGTGTATGGAAAGCCCCAGATACTTCAAGTGCCGTAACCCTTTTCGCTCCGTTTTCTTTAGAAGCTACTCCTGCTTTCTCAACGCCGCTGGGACTTCCAGCAATTACGACTTGCCCTGGAGCGTTGTAGTTAGCAATCCAGACTTCGTCATCTATTGAAGAACAAACATCTTCAACGGTTTCGTCTGGAATTCCGAGAATTGCAGCCATGGTTCCTTCTTGAGATTGGGTGGCTTCATGCATGGCTAACCCACGCTCTAAAACGAGACGAATACCGTCTTCAAAGTCAATGGCTCCGCTAGCGGTCAATGCGCTGTATTCCCCCAGGCTATGGCCGGCATGACCGGCCGCATCAACCCCGACTCTTTCAACAGCATCAAGAATGACCATGCTTAATAAGTAAGTGGAAATTTGAGCATTATGGGTTTGTTTTAACTCTTCTGCGTCTGCATGCAGAAGAAGATGGCTGAGATCAAACCCGGCTATCTCTGAAGCCTCATGAACCAATTCCCAGGAAGGATGGTCAACCCAAGTGGAACCCATGCCGGGTTGTTGCGAACCTTGACCTGAATAAGTAAAAGCAATCATAAAGAAGTGACTCCGACCAGTGACAGTACACCAGTACTTCTAATAAACGTTACTTTATAAATGATGAGTAAGCGAAAAGAAGCCACTTGACGCAAAAATTACTGCGAATTGAGAACCAAGTTTCTCAAAACAATAGGAAACTACTGGTTAGAGCACCGTTAAACTGGCATGTCGGTTCCAATAACTCCGATTAATAGTAAACAGGATGGGTAGTTCGCTTCCTGTATCTATCAACATTGCCCGGGTGGCGGAATTGGCAGACGCGGAGGATTCAAAATCCTTTGGCCGAAAGGTCGTGCGGGTTCAAGTCCCGCCCCGGGCACCAACCTCCTCATTTTAAAATCCCAGTTCAGCTAAGAAATAAATAGAATTATCCCAAATGAAACAAACAGTTACAGAACGGCAGTTAAAAGAAGTCAGTAAGCGTATCGCTGGTTATAAAGACGAACTAGCGATAGCTAGTGAGCAGTTAGCTCATCTTGAAAATGAAGCAGAAAACGCACGAATGCGTTCATTAGTATCTGAAACAGCGATTGCTGACTTAGAAAGAAGAGAGACTGAGCAACAAGTTCAGTCGATGGTTCGACATTATAGATTCATCACCTCTGAGCTTGAGATGTTAGAAGAACGCCAAGATGAACTGTTGGACAAAATGACGAAGACAGGTAGTGAGTAAATTTTATGACAACTGTTGTGATAGCTGAAGATGAAGCCATTATTCGCTTAGACCTAAAAGAAACTCTAGAAAGTGAAGGCTACGAAGTCGTGGGAGACACTGGTCGCGGGGATCATGTTCTAGATTTAGTTGAAGAACATCAGCCCGAGGTGGTGATAGTGGATATCAAGATGCCAGGGCTAGATGGGTTAGAAGTGGCAAAGCAGATATCAAATTCGCATGACGCTGCAGTGATTGTCTTAACAGCGTTTAGTCAACGAGATTTAGTTGAAAGAGCAGTTGAAGCTGGAGTTCTGGGCTACTTGGTTAAACCATTTCAGAAGTCTGATTTGATACCTGCTGTAGAAGTTGCGCGTGCAAGGCATAAAGAAATAAAAGAGATAACAGGACACGCTCAAACTTTGGCAGAACGACTTGAAGGAAGAAAAGTCATAGATAGAGCAAAGAGTTTCCTGATGAAAGAAAAGGACCTAGCAGAAGAAGAAGCTTTTCGATTCATTCAAACCACGGCGATGGATGGGCGTGAAAGCATGCTTGAAGTGGCAAAGCGTATTCTTGGTGAAACTTAGATCCTGGACCGTATAGTTTCCGTTCCATTGATCCCGCAAAGTAAGGTCTAGGGGTGTCTAGATTTCTTTTAATAGATGGTAATTCGCTTACCTATCGTGCATTCTTTGCATTGCCTACAGACTTGATGACTTCTTCTGGTCAAGTAACCAATGCCTTACACGGTTTCACAATGATGTTGGCGACTTTGCTACGGGATCATGATCCGGATGGTATTGCCGTGGCTTTCGATCGACCAGAAAAAACCTTCAGGCACGAACGCTTGTCTTCTTATAAGGCAAATAGAGAAAAGCAACCCGACATTCTTTATGAACAGTTAGCGCTCGCTAGAGAAATTGTTGAGTCACTTGGTATGTGTGTAGTTGACGCGAAGGGTTTTGAAGCCGACGATGTTTTGGCGACTTTGGCGAATTTAGTCAAAAGGGCAGAAGAAGAAGCAATCATTGTTACGGGTGACCGAGATAGCTATCAGCTTGTTGAAGATCCACACATCAAAGTGCTTTACAACAAACGGGGTGTATCGGATTATGTCCTCTATGACGAAGACGGTATTAAGGAACGAACTGGGGTAAGCCCAGAAGACTATGTAGCCTATGCGGCGCTTAGAGGAGATACTTCGGACAATCTTCCTGGGGTTCCGGGGGTCGGAGAGAAAACGGCTGCGAAACTAATTAATACTTATGGAGGGTTAGAGCAGGTTTTAGCTGCCGCTAAAGATCAGACACCTAAGTTGAGGCAGAACCTAGAAGAAAGTCAAGATTTAGTTTTACTCAATTCAGAAATGATGCAACTAGTCACCGATGTTCCGTTGGATCTTGAAATCAGTGATCTAAAGATAAAGCCTGTTGACATTCCACGAGCGTCTGAACTTTTTGATTTGTTAGAACTGAGTAAATCACGGAATCAGCTTGGTGCAGCTTTAGGCGTTGACTCTTGGGGTGGAGATGATCTCGAAGGAGCTGGATCTTCTTCTCAACAAATAAATATTAAAGAACTCTCTCTTGTCGCCGAGGAAACCTTCAATGATTCTTTTGAAGTTCTTCTTAGTTGCGAAGTGCTAAGCATTGGAGTTGGGGAGAACGTTGAAGATGGCATTGCCGTATTTTGTGGAAAAAATCCTGACGAGGCTGAAGTCTTTTGGTTTTCACATGACCTATTAAAAGCTTCGAAGCTAAAAGATCAACTAACAACTCTCTTCGGTGAGGAGGGGCCAGGACTGGCAACTCATGACGTTAAGTTTCTCATAAAAATTCTTCGATTCCATCAAATAACGTCACCGAAAATAACCCTTGATACTCAATTAGCCGGATACCTCCTAGATCCTGCAGATGAAAATACGGATTTGAAGGGTCTTTTAGAGCGCCACACGCCTTGGGTGATGGAAACAATAGGTTCACCAGAAGGCCAACTCACTTTAGGGGAAGAAGAGAGCGACATCGGTCTGCAAATTTCTCAAAATGCGGTAGCAGTGAGCCTCCTTGTCGAACCTCTTTCCAAAGCCTTAGATTCGCAGAGCCTCAAATCATTAAACGATGAAATAGAAATTCCACTCGCTCAGGTCCTTGTAAAAATGGAGGAACTCGGGGTCGGAGTTGATGTAAAAGAGTTAACTAGATTACGGGATGAGTTAACGGCCCAATGCGGGGACTTGCGAGAAGAAATACATGAAATAGCAGGAATGGAATTCAATGTGAATTCAACCAAACAACTACGAGAAGTATTGTTTGAAAATTTGGGCCTTACACCCGGTAAGAAAACGAAGACAGGTTATTCAACTGATGCTGCCACTCTTGAGCGACTAAGGGGAGAGCATCCAGTAATCGAAAAAATTCTTTCCTACCGTGAGGTGGAGAAGTTGCGTTCAACTTATGGCGAGGGTTTACTCGCATCGGTAGGCCCAGAAGATCGTATACGCGCAACATTCAAACAAACGGTTGCTCGAACGGGTCGTTTGAGTTCTGATGCTCCAAACTTGCATAACATTCCAGTGAGGACGGAAGCAGGCCGCGCATTTCGTAAAGCTTTCATTCCTGCTGAAGGTTTCTCCTTGCTTGTGGCTGACTACAACCAAATTGAATTGAGATGTATCGCTCACCTAGCTGAAGATCCAGGACTGATAGCAGCGTTTGAGGCAGGAGATGATGTCCATACTGCTGTTGCGGCACAAGTATGGAATCTGAAACCGGACCAAGTTGATTCTGAAACTAGATCAAGGGCGAAAATGGTTTCATATGGTCTCGCATACGGAATGGAAGCGTATGGGTTAGCTCAACGTCTTGATATACCTCGTGGCGAAGCTGAGGAAATATTGAACTCATTCTTTACCGCTTTTCCTGCGGTTAGAGAATATATGGATCGATCAATTGAAGAGGCGCGAAAGAAAGGGTACACCGAAACCCTCTTCGGTCGTAGGCGTCGAATACCGGAACTATCCTCCTCTAACTTTAATGTTCGACAAGCAGGAGAGCGTCAAGCGATGAATTCAGCCATCCAAGGCCTAGCCGCTGACATTTTCAAAGTTGCACTGATCCGCATAGACAAACACATTGAAGAGAACTCTCTACTCAGTCGTTTAATACTGCAAGTTCATGACGAAGTCATCTTGGAAGTTCCCCCAGAAGAAAAAGATGATGCTCTAAAAAAAGTTCCCGAAATCATGCAGAACGCATTTGATTTACGCGTGGATCTAGAAGTGAACATGTCTTTTGGTTCAACGTGGGCAGACGCTAAAGGATGAGTAGCAGGCACTGGTTTCAAGACACCGCTGCGCACCTCGGAGCGGCATACCTTCGTTATTCATTTACCTATGGAACAGTTCAGGAAGTCGACTTCTTAATTAGCGCTCTTGGCTTGAAAGAGGGAGACATGCTTTTGGATGTTGGCTGCGGGCCAGGCCGACATGCTCTCGAATTTGCCTCCCGTGGCATCCAGGTCACCGGACTTGACATTTCAGAAGAATTCATAGAAATAGCAAACAAGAAGAGCACAGAAAACACTTCATTTGTGTGCGCGGATGCAAGAACAATGACCTATGAGGAAGAATTTGACGCAGTTATCTCTCTCTGCCAGGGCGCATTTGGTTTAGCGGGAGGACCATCTTTAATTGAAAGCGAACTGGACCCAGATGGCCAAATACTGGAGAAAATGGCAGGTGCACTGCGACCGGGAAAAAATCTAGCACTAAGTGCATTTTCCGCATATTTTCAAATCAGATATCCAAGCGACACAAATGAATTTGACGCAGACACTGGAATTAACCACGAAACAACATCAATCAAGAACGAACAGGGAGAATCAGTAGATACAGAATTATGGACTTCTTGTTTTACTCCACGTGAACTTCGGCTTTTAGCCCACAATGCAGGTCTGAAAGTAGATGAAATATGGTCAGTGAACCCTGGAGACTATAAAAAACACCCTCCGGATCTCGAACATGCTGAATATTTAGTTTTAGCTCATCGCCCGAAGAATGGGGAGAAGAAATAAGGACCCGATAGGCTTACCTAGTCCATCAAATAGATGGGCCCGTATCCGACTACTAATTATCCGACGAGAAGACCGTGTCCGACGAAAATACAACTGAAACCGCACTTAAATCACCACCAATGGGAGATTTTGATGAAAGCGGAGACTATATACCAAGACAAATAACCGAAAACGACCTAGGAAGCCTCTCACTTGATGAAGCTTATTCCGCCACAATGGTGGGTGTTGAAGTAGGGCAACTCGTCGAAGGAACGGTAGTTCGTGTAGACAAAGACGAAGCACTTTTAGATATCGGATATAAATCAGAAGGTGTTATTCCAGCTCGAGAATTATCCATACGTAATGGTGTAAACCCTACCGACATAGTCTCTATGGGAGAAAAACTAGAGGCAGTTGTTGTAACCCTCGAAGATAAAGATGGTCGACTCATCCTTTCTAAGAAACGTGCACAATACGAACGTGCGTGGGGAAACATCGAAGAGGTTAAGCAAGCAGACGGAAGCGTATCCGGAGTCGTTATAGAGGTCGTCAAGGGCGGACTCATTGTTGACATTGGACTACGTGGCTTCCTTCCCGCATCTTTAGTGGAATTACGCAGAGTTCGAGATCTACAGCCTTACATCGGACAAACTGTTCAGGCCAAGATTATTGAGTTAGACAAACATCGAAACAACGTAGTTCTTTCCCGACGCGCTTGGTTGGAAGAAAGCCACAAAGAGCAGCGCGAAGAATTCCTTCATGATTTATTACCTGGAGAAGTAAGAAAAGGCGTAGTTTCCAGTGTTGTTAACTTCGGAGCATTCGTCGACTTAGGCGGAATGGATGGATTGATACACGTTTCAGAACTTTCCTGGAAACATGTAGACCACCCCGGCTCAGTAGTTACTGTAGGAGATGAAGTCGAAGTTCAAGTGCTAGACATAGATATGAGTCGGGAACGAATCAGTCTCTCCCTCAAAGCCACACAATCTGATCCATGGCAAGAATTCGCTGATGCACATAAAACCGGTGAGTTGGTTTATGGACGGGTTACAAAATTGGTTCCATTTGGATCTTTCGTTCAAGTCGGAGACGGCATTGAAGGACTCGTGCACATTTCTGAAATGTCTGCTCATCACGTGGAACTTCCAGAACAAGTTGTGACCCCCGGTGAAGAGCTATGGGTAAAAATTATTGACTTGGACCTAGAGCGTAGAAGAATAAGCCTCTCCATAAAACAAGCTGCTGAAGGCGGTGAAGTAGCTGACGAATATAAGGAGCACTTCGGAGAGCACGCCTACGATGAAGAAGGAAACTTCATAGTTCCTGAATCAGAGAACTCAGAAGGGCAGGAAGCCTGGGAAGCCTATTACGCCGAGGTCAATGCAGAGGAAACCTCTGAAGACGACAACTCGGACACAGGAGAACAACCAGTATCAAACGAAGAAGAGGCTTCAGAGGAAGAAGCAGCCATTTCCGAAGAAACTTTAGAAGTTGAAGAATCGGAAGAGGAGACGGAAGGAGCCTGATAAGCCATGACGGCGAAGGAACTGCCTCAAGGGACACTTGAGATAGGACTAACCGGTGGCATAGGTTCAGGGAAATCCACGGTCTCTGCTGGCTTAGTTAAACGGGGCGCAGTGCTAGTTGATGCTGATGCTATTGTTCGCGACCTTCAAAAACCTGGAAAACCAGTTTTCAAAAAAATGGTTGAACGCTGGGGTGAAAAAATTATTACTAATGAAGGAGAACTAGATCGCCAAGCAGTGGCCGATATTGTTTTCAAGGACGCGGAAGAACTCGCAGCGTTAAATGAAATAGTTCATCCGCTGGTTCGAGAAGAAATAGCGAACCAACGAGAAAAATACATAAAAGGTAATGATCCTATAATCCTTGACATCCCTCTATTAATTGAATCAGGGTATGAAAATTTAAGTGGAATCATCGTTGTTGATCTACACACAGAAGAGGCAGTGGAGCGCTTAGTGAAGTATCGAGGATTCTCACGAGAAGATGCGTTAAATCGGATTTCAAGTCAGGTAGACAGAGAAGAACGCTTATCAAAAGCGGACTTCGTGATAGACAACAACGGCGATCTGGATTCATTAGAAAACGAAATTGACAAAGTCTGGTCATGGATCAAGGGTCTATCTGCATGAGTTCACCATTTCGCGTGGACGCACCATTCTCCCCGTCAGGAGATCAACCACGAGCCATTAAAGAACTTACAGATGGCATTAACGGAGGAGAAAGATTTCAAACCCTCCTCGGTATCACCGGAAGCGGTAAAAGCGCAA
>CEVW01375511.1_pt1 | contig 12970 bp, 11 predicted proteins | sample 427061 | NCBI WGS metagenome assembly CEVW01 (sample SAMEA2623774, study PRJEB7988) | marine metagenome | biome: marine biome (ENVO:00000447); feature: surface water layer (ENVO:00002042); material: "saline water (ENVO:00002010), including plankton (ENVO:xxxxxxxx)" | depth 5 m
CCCCTCCCGCTTTTCGGATTGCATGCATCGCCGCCAGTGTTTCTAGACTATTGTTCCCCCACCAGGAGATATGGCTTCCCAGTTCAGCGCCGAGATCTAAAAGCCCGTTTGTTAATCGGTTAACAAGAGCATTGAACGAATCGTAGTTTATTGTTCGGACAGGAACTTCCGGACGGTCGTCAATTACCGCTATCCGATCGCCCACAGTCTCGGCGTGATATGTCAGATGATCCATTGTCACATTCGAACCGTACACCGTGAACTTCGATTCATGGAAGTTGAAAAACATTTCATTTTCTTGCGCAGGGTTGACGAACAACCCACTACTGCCACTAATCTGCACTTCGTGATCCTTTCTGACAAAACTCTTCAAGAATATCTAGCTTCTGGAAGAATCATTATTGAACCTTTAGGTGAAAATGCGATTCAACCAAGCTCAGTAGATTTACGAATAGATTCCCAGTTTCGTGTTTTCAGAAATCACTCGCTCGGAATTATTGACGTCAGAGAGAATTTAGAAGACCTCACCGAACTTGTTACGGTCACCGATGATGAGCCTTTTATTCTTCACCCCGGCGAGTTCGTTCTTGGAAGCACGTTAGAGCGGGTTGTTGTCCCAGAGGACCTTGTCGCCCGACTAGAAGGGAAAAGCAGCTTAGGTAGGCTAGGTTTACTTATTCACTCCACGGCCGGATTTGTTGACGCGGGTTGGGACGGGCAACTTACCCTAGAGCTGTCGAATGTCGCGAATCTCCCCATCACGTTGTATGCCGGTATGAAGATAGGGCAAATCAGTTTCCAACAGATGACGACACCAGCAGATAACCCATATGGGTCCAACGCCTTAGGGTCCAAATATCAGAACCAGACTGGGCCGAGACCAAGCCGCTATTGGGAGAATTTTGGAGAACGCGAATAAAAAAAACCTGCGAAAAGTATTTGTGGTTTTAGTCGTTGTTGCGGTTCTTGTCCTTTTCTTTTCTGGCGTTTTTGACTTTCTCCACGACCGTGAAAAGGTCGAAGACTTCTTTCAAGATTCTGGAGTGCTTGGACCGGTTATCTACATCTTGGCATTCGTTGCCGCCCAACCGCTTAGCCTTCCCGGAGCAGCTTTAATCATTCCCGCTACTTTCGTATGGTCATGGTGGGAAGTCTTTCTGTACAGCATGGTCGGCGGGATTATTGCTAGCACATTCGGCTTTGCTGTTTCCCGCTGGATAGCCCAAGATTGGGTACGAAAGAGATTACCGACAAAACTTCTCAAATGGGACCGTCGACTCTCAGAGCGAGCGTTCCTATCTGTGGTTGTTTTACGGCTCATAACTGGCTACGCCCCAGCAGCAGACTGGGTATTGGGAATTTCAAAGATCCAAATGAGAGATTTTCTTCTTGGAACAGCAATAGGCCTCGTTCCGATCACAGCCGTGTTGGCAATTTTCGGAGATGATACGGTCAAATGGATCCAAACAGCACCTTTAGCCGCACTCGGAATCGTAGCTGCTCTCGGGGGCGCTTTTTTTCTTTGGAAAAAACTCAAACCAGCAGAGGCAAAGACCTAAAAAGAATCTATTCCTCTTGAGCAAGTTGGTCCGCCTGATATCTCCAACTAAACCTGTTGAAGCACCCAGGTAAGTCAAAGTCTTCCTCAATAGCAGCGATTTCTGCATCAGTAAGTCGAGCAACTTGAACGAATCTCGTGATCCCTCTTTCATTAAGACGTTGAGCGCTATACGGGTCGAGGCCTCTAATAAGTGAAAGATTATCGGGCTTACCTGTATCTTCAAGTTCCTCGCTGACGGTGTCGTCCTCAAGTTGATCACCTTCAGGAGGTTCGACTGGGCTATCTGAAATAACTGTTTGGGATCGAACGGCTCCCGTACTTCCTTTTTCAGCAACGACTCTTTGGACAGCACCAACGGGGACTGGATCTCCAGCAGGTACCGGCTTCATCAAATCATCAGCAGGAATAGAGTCGGGCGTGGCAACATTTGGGTTCTCAAGAAGAACCTTTCGTGATGCTTCTGCATCATCTTCTCCAGCTTCCAAAGCTTCCACAAGATGGATGGCTAAATCAGCTACCTTTACTTCGTCCTCTTCTTTGCCAGCTGCCTTTACCCCGTCGTCCATCATGATGTAACAGAACGGGCATGCAGTCGCTATACGACTCGCCCCAGTTTCAACCAGTTCTTGGGCTCGAACATCATTCACCTTTGGCCCTATATCCTCTTCCATCCACATTCGGGCACCACCAGCTCCACAACACATACCTTTTGTCCCGTTTCGTGGAGCTTCGACGATTTCAACACCGGACAGGCTTCCGATAACTTTTCGAGGAGCCATATAGATATCATTATGCCGGCCGAGATAGCAGCTGTCATGATAGACAATACGTTCAGCCAAGGTTGCTTTCGACATATCTAAATCGCCGGATTCAATAAGCTGTTCCAGTAGTTGAGTGTGATGGATCACCTCGTAGTGTCCACCGAGTTGAGGGTATTCATTTTGCAATGTATTGAAGCAATGCGGGCATTGGGTGATGATTTTCTTCACTCCCATCCCATTTAAGGTTTCAATATTTTGCATAGCGAGCATTTGGAAGATGTATTCATTGCCGGAACGGCGAGCAGGATCGCCAGTGCAATTTTCTGCCGGGCCTAAGATGCTTACGTCAATTCCGGCACGACTTAAGAGTTTCGCCATTGCTTGACTTACTTTTTTGTTCTTATCATCAAAACTTCCAGCACAACCGACCCAATACAGCCATTCTGATTCGAACGGGTCACCACCTGCGATGATTTCTATTCCTTCAATATCTTTCGCCCAGTCGGCACGTTCTGATTGGGATATAGCCCACGGATTCCCAGAATTTTCCATTGCCCTGTAGGCATTTCCAAGTTCAGTAGGGAAATCAGACTCCATCAGAGACTTATACCTTCGCATGTCAAGAATTTTGTCGAGGATCTCAATGTTGACCGGGCAGTTCTCATCGCAAGCTTTACAACTTGTACACGCCCACAATTCGTCGTTGGTGACACGGTCAAACATCCAATTGGCCGGAACAGTGATTTCCGTATCGACTCCTATCGGAGGGGTTGTCACTACATCGCCCGTTGCTGCCATGACCTCACCGGTCTTTAGCACAATTTCTCTTGGATCTAGGGGCTTACCAGTGGCGTGCGCTGGGCAAACAGCGGTGCACCTTCCGCACATTGTGCACGCATCAGTATCCAATAATTGTTTCCAGGTGAAATCCTCAATCGTTGAAGCACCGAATGTTTCTAGCTCTGTCTCCATTAAATTCGGTAGTGGTTTCATCGCCCCCTTAGGACGGTCACGGTCCTTCAGGTACATATTCAACGGGGAGGTGAAGATATGTCGGAGCATCGTAATAGGGAGGAAAACAAGGAAACCAATAAAGAAGATGACATGCGCGTACCACCACGCCTGATGCCATCCACTTAAATTCCCAGCCCCAGCGAAAAGTTTGGCGAGTGGATATCCAATAATGGACCACTTTTCATACGAAGGTTCGTTCTCAAGAGCAATCCGGAATCCTTCAGCGATGAAGCCTGTGACACCAAGCCCAAATAGCAGTCCAAGTCCTATAGCGTGGTCGCCACGTGATTTAATTCGTATTCGATAAGGACGGAATTGACGCGGCCCATACCGGCGGAGAAGCGCCCATGTCACACCGATAAGAAACAGCACGCCCGCAACATCGCCTATCAGAGAATACCCCTTGTATACCCCTCCATGGAGAAATTTGAGATCGTTGGGCAATTGGTGGTCGATCTCTAAAGTTGTTGTAACACCTAGAAGAATAATGAACGGGAAATACATCAGGGAATGCATCAAGCCGGCCGCTGGATCCCGCATCAAAGTTTTCATATATAAACCAGCGCGAAGATCTCTAGCTCGTCGATGAACATTCTTTTTTGTCGTTGAACGATTATCAGGCTGGCCGCGCGTCCAGTTTCTTACCCGAAGCGAAAAATTCCACGCCCCATAAATGATTAGCGCTGGGATAATCGTATAGAACGCGACCTTCGCAGCTGTCGGGATATTCCCAAATACTTCACGATGTACGGAATGATTCCCATGCTGGTCAAAGACCGCAGCGGCTACACCAGATAGAGCTGTGAATACAGCAACAGCTATTCCGAGGCCAATGACCCAATCTTGTGGCCGAAACCTGTTTTTACTTCCCTCTTCCATTACTTACTTAAAGTTAGCCTGTGGGCAAGCGAAGAACAGACTTCTCAGGGCTGAAATTTTACAATTCCACATAAAACAAGCCACTTTTTTGGAAAACCCAAGGAAATACCTGCCTAGGGCGTTCAGAACTAGAAGTTGAGTCAAACAGGCACAACTTTTTCGCATTTTGGGAATAAATCGGGACACGGATTGGTTGATATAGATGCAGCTCGATCTGCAGAAAAAAACTAGTGCACTCAGTGCCGAATAGGAGATAAACATGGCGAAGGCCGTCGGAATAGATCTAGGAACAACAAACTCAGTTGTCGCAGTACTTGAAGGAGGAGAACCGACAGTTATTGCGAACACGGAGGGCAGCCGCACGACCCCTTCTGTAGTAGCTTTTGCGAAAGATGGTGAGGTTCTCGTAGGTGAGGTTGCTAAACGCCAAGCGATCACTAACCCGGAACGAACAATCCGATCTGTTAAGAGAGATATGGGAAGCGGATGGAATATCAACATTGACGATAAGTCATATAACTCACAGGAAATTTCTGCACGAACTCTGATGAAGCTCAAACGCGACGCTGAATCCTATTTGGGTGACACGGTTACTGAAGCGGTTATAACTGTGCCTGCGTACTTCGATGACGCTCAACGAACCGCTACCCAAGAAGCCGGAAAAGTTGCTGGCCTTGAAGTCCTCCGTATCATCAATGAACCGACAGCTGCCGCTTTAGCGTATGGCCTCGATAAGGGCGACGAAGATCAAACTATTCTCGTTTTCGACCTCGGTGGAGGTACGTTCGATGTCTCCGTGTTAGAGATTGGTGATGGTGTATTCGAAGTAAAATCTACAAGCGGAGATACTGAGCTTGGCGGTGACGATTGGGATGAGCGAGTTATCCAATGGCTAATTGATTCGTTCAATAACGATCATGGCGTTGACCTATCCAAGGACAATATGGCAGCGCAACGCCTAAAAGAAGCTGCAGAAAAAGCAAAAATAGAACTTTCAGCTAGCCAGAGCACCCAGATTAATCTTCCCTTCATCACAGCCACTGATGCCGGGCCATTACATATGGACTACTCATTTTCTCGATCAAAATTTCAAGAACTCACTGAAGACTTGTTAGAACGGTGCCGTAAACCCTTTGAACAAGCGATCAAAGATGCGAATCTCTCAAAAAGTGAGATTGATCATGTAATTATGGTTGGAGGTTCAACCCGAATGCCGGCAGTGTCTGAACTGGTACAAAGCATGACGGGGAAAGAACCAAATAAGAGTGTGAACCCTGATGAAGTAGTAGCAGTTGGTGCCGCCGTTCAAGCGGGTGTCCTTCGAGGAGAAGTAAAGGACATTCTTCTTCTAGATGTCACCCCACTTTCTTTAGGTATCGAAACTAAAGGTGGAGTGATGACGAAACTAATTGAACGCAACACGACGATACCTACAAGAAGAACAGAGGTATTCACCACAGCTGATGACAATCAACCATCAGTGGAAATCCATGTTCTCCAGGGTGAACGTGAAATGTCGCAGTTCAATAAAACTCTTGGGAAGTTTCAGCTCGTGGACCTTCCGCCTGCTCCGCGAGGAGTTCCGCAAATCGAAGTCACTTTCGACATAGATGCGAACGGTATTGTCCATGTTTCAGCGAAGGACCGAGCGACCGGTAAAGAGCAATCGATCACCATAACCGGTCAATCTTCGTTGGAAAAAGACAAAATTGATCAGATGATTGCTGATGCTGAAGCCCACGCAAACGAAGACCGAGAACGGCGCGAAGAAGCTGAAGCCCGAAACTCAGCTGATTCTTTGATCTACCAAACGGAAAAAATGATCAGAGATAACGAAGACAAAATTACGGACGATGAAAAAACGGACGTCGAAGAAAAAATTGCTTCTCTCAAAGGGTTATTGGAAGATGAGGGAGCCAGCCTTGATGATCTCAAAGAAGCTGTAGAAAGCCTCAACACGTCAAGTCAAGGATTCGCGCAGCGACTATACGAAGCAGCTGCCCAGCAAGAAAGCACCGATGAAGCTGATGATATGGACGACATCATAGATGCAGAAATCATCGATGAGGAAGAAGAAACGTGAGCGAAGATGAAGAAACCATCCCCGAGGATGAGATAGAGACAGAAGATTCTGCATCCGAAGAAGCGCCAAGCCCTGAACTTTCTGAAGACGCTGCAACTATTGAACAGCTTCAATTAGAGCGAGATACTTACCTCTCTGATCTTCAGCGCATTAAAGCAGAGTTTGATAACTTCCGACGCCAAGCACAAAAACGTCAGAGTGATCTAACCGAGCACGCTGCTAGCGGCATAGTCGAAAAACTTCTTCCCATTCTCGATGCCTGCGAAGCGGCGATTCACCAAGGGGCGACAGATGTCCAACCTATCCAAATGTCTCTGCTAGAAACCCTGCAAACAAATGGTCTAGCTGTTACCGGTGTAGAAGGGGAAGAGTTCGACCCCGATCACCATGAAGCCGTTATCCACGAGCCTTGTGAAGAAACAGAGACGCCAATTGTATATGAGGTTATGAGATCTGGTTATACCTGGAACGGCAGGACAATACGGCCAGCCATGGTTCGGGTCAAGGGATAGTTGATTTTGTAGATGGTCTGAACTCATAGTTATCTGCGACGGATGATAAAGGGGGTTAAATGGACATAAAGCGCGAATGGCTCGAAAAGGATTACTATGCCACCCTCGGCGTATCTGCTGACGCATCCGATAAAGAAATTCAAAGCAAATACAGGGAATTAGCGCGTGAACTGCATCCAGACAGGAACCCGGACGACCAGAAAGCTGAAGACCGGTTCAAAGAAGTGTCAACAGCGTATGATGTGGTCGGAAATCCCGAAACCAGGAACCAGTATGATGATGTTCGCCGAATGGGCCCGTCAGCAATGGGAGGATTCTCCGGCCAAGGAGCGGACTTCGGAAATATAGGAGACTTACTAAATGGGATGTTCGGAGGATCTAGTAATCCCTTCGGATCTGCTGGGCACAACATGCCCCGTCCGGGAGCGCACCAACAGGCCCAACTCAGCCTTAGTTTTGATGAAGCCATTCAAGGAGTGACAACATCGGTTACGACCGCGGGACAAGATGGAACTTCGCAATCAGTAAAGATACGGATCCCAGCCGGGGTTGACGATGGTAAGCGCATAAGGGTAAAAGGCAAAGGCGGCAAAGGCAGTAACGGAGGCCCATCAGGCGACTTAATTGTCATCATCAGAGTATCTCCGCATGAGCTCTTCACCCGAGAAGGTAGAACTCTCAATTTAAGCCTGCCCGTCACCTTTCCAGAAGCTACTCTCGGCGCTGACATCCAAGTTCCGACCTATGGTGGTGAATCCGTGACGTTAAGGCTCCCACCCGGAACAGAATCAGGGAAAACGTTCAGGGTTAAAGGAAAAGGGATAAGTGTCGGTACTTCAACGGGCGACCTCTTTGTAACGGTGGAAATTGCAATACCAAAAGAGTTAAACGACCAGCAGATCTCTTCGTTACAACAGTACGCGCAGACAAATCCAGAAAACCCACGAGATAACCTAGGAAATACCTAATCACTAACTTTTCTTCCTTATCGCCGCAAGTCATATTTAGCGATACTATGGCTAGCCATGGCAGAGGGATTGTTAGAAGTCGAAGGAATCTCAATCCAATTTGGTGGCATCACTGCGCTCGATAACCTCACGTTCATTGTCGATTCGACGCAAATATGTGGCCTCATAGGGCCAAATGGGGCTGGAAAGACGACGCTATTTAATGTCATCAGCAGAATCTATGACCCGTCACAAGGGCACATAAAATTCAATGGGGTCGACCTTCTTAGTCTTTCACCGCACGAAATCTCACAAACAGGGATCGCCCGAACATTCCAAAATCTTGCCTTATGGCCAAGGATGACTGTTGCAGAAAATGTCATGGCAGGAGCGCATATCAAAGGTAAGCAGAACTTCTTTTCAGCGATGACACGCATAGGGCTGCAAACAGAAGAACGAGAACTTCGGCATAAAGCCTATGAAACCTTGGAAATGCTGAATCTCCTCGAGCACGCAGAAAAACCTTGCGATGGCTTGCCATTCGGAACTATGAAACGGATAGAGCTAGCACGCGCTTTAGTAAGTAACCCTAAACTGCTTCTTCTAGATGAACCAGCTACAGGGTTAACCCACTCAGAAGTAACTGAACTTTCAGAAGTTATCACCTCAATCCGCAAACACTTTGAGCTAACAATCCTGCTAGTAGAACATCACATGGGCATGGTTATGAGCATGTCTGAAAAAGTCGTTGTCCTCGACTTTGGAGAAAAGATAGCCGAAGGTACACCTTCCGAAATTCAGAATAATTCGCTAGTTGTCTCTGCTTATCTTGGAGCGCCCAAATAATGGCACCCTTACTTCTCGTAGAAAGCTTGAAGGCAAGATACGGGCCTGTTCAAGTACTCCATGGTATCGATCTCAACGTCTTCGATAAAGAAATTGTTGTGGTATTAGGAGCAAACGGAGCCGGAAAGACAACTACCCTTCGCGCTATTTCCGGAATGGTAGAAACAGACGGACGAATAGAGATCGATGGCGAATCAATCAAGAAATCAGATCCTTCAGAGATTGTCCGCCGGGGAGTAGCCCATGTTCCCCAAGGAAGAGGGACGTTCCCAGAATTAACCGTTGAAGAAAACTTGAAGGTTGGAGCGTTTATCCGAACGGATAAAGACATCAATATTGATATGGAAGCTTGCTATCAAAACTACCCCGTGCTCTACGAACGCAGAACCCAAACAGCGGGTTCGTTATCAGGCGGCGAACAGCAAATGCTCGCAGTTTCTCGAGCACTTATGTCTCGCCCTCAACTGCTACTCATGGATGAGCCGTCTTTAGGGCTTGCCCCGCAGATCGTCGAAGACTTGTTCACCCGATTTATCACAATAAACAAAGAGCATGGAACCACGATGCTCATAGTCGAACAGAACGCCCAATTGGCATTAGATATAGCCAGCCGCGCATACGTTCTAGAATCAGGAGAAATCACAATAGAAGGCAAGGCTTCTGAACTCGCCGACGATGACGCCATCCGTCGGGCATATTTGGGGGCTTGATATGGACCTCTTCCTCCAAAGAGTATTTGACGCAATAACCAACGGCTCTACCTACGCCCTAATTGCCGTTGCGATGGTTTTGATATTCAAAGCGACGACGCTTATCAACTTCGCTCAGGGAGAACAAGCAATTTTGGGAGCCTTCGCTGTTCTACAACTTTGGTATTGGGGAATACCCATGTGGGGAGCCGTGATCTTAGGGATGCTCTTCTCTGCAGCTCTCGCCGCAGGATTGGAACGCGTATTCATCAGAAAATTTGACCCTGCCGATCATTTACCCCTCGTCATTATCACACTGGGCCTGTTTCTAGTTATCAATGCTATAGCTGCCATAGTTTGGCGATTTGACCCGCAATCATTCCCCGAGCTTTTCCCCTCTGGAAATGCATTCACCTATAACAATGTTCGACTTTCCTGGTATTCTATTTTTGCCTTTGGCAGCTGCGTCCTCGTTTTGGTCATATTCCAAACACTTTTAACAAGAACAAAGACCGGATTGGCATTTCGGGCAGTATCTTCCAACCTCGAATCAAGCAGGCTCAGCGGAATAAAAGTTGGTCCAACACTCCAATTTGGCTGGGCGCTAGCAGCCGCTGCCGGTACCTTAGGAGCCTCCATCTATGCAGCCAATCCCGTCCTCCAAATAGAACCTTCGATGATGCTACGGGCACTTATATTCTCAGTAACCGCTGCCGCACTCGGAGGCCTAGACAGCCTATGGGGAGCATTGATAGGCGGCTTAACTATTGGATTCGTCCAAAGCGTCGTTGTCCAGTACATCCCTTTCATACCCAATGAGATGAGTCTTTCAGCCGCAGTTGTAGTACTTCTTATAGTCCTCACACTTCGCCCATCTGGGGTGCTGGGAACAAAAGCTGTGGAACGAGTATAGGACACGTTATGTTAGACAAACTCCAGAAGAGCACCACGCCAACATCTGAACGCAATTACCAGCTAGCAAAATGGGTTTGCTTCACTATCTTTCTTCTTCTCATCGCCTTTGCCTATGTCGATGTAGGAACAATTTCCATCGGATCCAACAATTACAACCTCTCCCTTATCCGACTTAACAAGGCGATCGCCTACACCATTGCTATCCTCGGCCTCCAAGTCGTTATTGGGTACACAGGCCAAATCGCCCTCGGGCAAAGCTTTTTCTTCGGGACAGGCGCCTATGTTTCCGCATGGCTTATCGCCGACCACTCCTGGCCATTTCTCCTCACACTCCTAATCGTCATTCCCTCATGCTTTCTTATAGGAATGATCCTTGGACTCCCCGCCCTACGGATTCGCGGCCTTTACCTTGCCCTACTCACATTTGGCCTAGCAGCTGTATTCCCGTCAATCGTCAAACTTGACAAACTCTACGGCTATACCGGTGGAGCAGGAGGAAAACTAACAAGCAACTACAAATTTCTCGCTCCGTCATGGCTGCCGTTTGACGAAGTCGCTCAAGCTCTTCAGAAACTACCTTTTCTCGGAGATTTCTTCGGTGACGGGCCACTCTCAACCAGAGAAGAGTCGCGACTATGGAAATTCATTCTCTTCAGCATTCTCGCAGCACTGTGTTTCTGGCTGGTACATAACTTAATTCATAGCCGCCCAGGACGCGCAATGAGAGCCATCCGCGACAACGAAACAAGCGCAGCCGTCTCCGGCGTCAATCTCGCCCTCACTAAAACACTTTCATTTGGAGTCGCATCAGCGCTTGGCGGAGTCGGAGGAGCAATCTATGTAGCAGAAATAGGGATAGCATCTCCAGATGATTTCAGCTCATTGGTTGCCATCTATTTAATTGTCGGACTTGTGGTAGGAGGGGTCGGAACCCTCCCCGGCGCTGTTATAGGGGGTCTTATTTATGCGCTTGTTCCTGATTGGGCATCTTCAACGCAATCCATTTCGTTCGTTCCCGAACGATGGCTACAAGGACCCACCGGCTCGCTAATCCTCGGAGTGCTATTGATCGTCTTAACGCTTTTCCTGCCCGGCGGAATTGTCATGGGATGGCGAAAATTCAAAAACAAGCTCCTAGGAAAAGAACTCTCAACTGCACGATAGGGCCAGAATTCTTCCGAAATCGTAAAGAACTGTTGCGCCAGCAAGAAAGAATAACTAGGTTTTTTTAAGTCTTAGAGGAGTCAAATGAAAAAACTAGTTGTTTATCTTTTATGTATTTTTGGTACGTTCAGTCTTGTTGCAGCAGGATGCGGTAGCGATGATGGTGCAGGAGTACGGTCGGTCGGCGACTCCGAATCATCGTCTTCGAGTTCAGCCTCATCATCTTCAGGTTCGTCATCCGATTCCAGTTCTGCGGCAAGTGACACATCGCAATCTAGTAGTGATGTAGAAGAAGGGACAGCAGCGCCCACAAGCGGGCAGGTTGAGATAGCGATCGGAACGGTGCTCGATCTCGATGAATGTCCTGATGACTGGGACCCATACGAAGGTGTCACCGATGACGGCCAGATTCGTATTGGAATCTCATTGCCACAGTCTGGACAACTTGCGTCATTTGGGACTATCGCCAATGGAATGCAAATCTACTTTGACTTTGTAAACGACCAAGACCCGATTGGAGATTATGAACTCGTACTCGTAGCAAAAGATGACGGTTACGAAGCAGGACGAACTGTAGCGAATATCGAAGAGATGCTAGAAACAGAAAACATTCTCGGTTTCGCCGGAGTGATTGGAACTCCAAACAACTTCGCAATTCGACCAATTACCGATGAAGCATGTGTCCCACAATTACTTAACCTTTCTGGTTTTCCTCAATGGGGTGATCCAGCCAACTTCCCGTGGACTGTAGGGAATATTTTGAACTATGTCACAGAAACTGAAATCTGGTGTCAGCACATCGTCGCTGAACTTGGACAAGGAGCAACGGTTGCGGCACTGTTCATGAACAATGACTTTGGGAAGACCTATCAACAAACGCTTCAGGGCTGTGAAGACAGAGGAGATATAGATCTTATAGCTGAAGAACTTCATGACCCTGCCGCCCCTGATGTCACTAATGAGATGACGACTCTTATCGCTTCAGGAGCTGATGTTTTTGTAGCTGGGACAACTGCAGCGTTCTGCCCGCAAACAGTCGGAACACTCGCAAGCGTCCCATCTTGGCGTCCAATGTTTTTCATGTCTTACACTTGCAACAATCTTCCGGCGTATTTCGCTCCAGTACAAGATTTTGCTGAGACCCTTCAAAAAGAAGGATCTGGAGTGCTGATCGCTAACTACAGCAAAATATGTGGCGATCCACGGTATGAAAACGACCCTTCGATGGTTCTAACCAGAATGGTGCTAGAGGATTACAGCGACGTCACGTGTGAAGATGGTCAATACTCTGGCGGTATTTTCTTCGCCCAGGTAGTCGTCGATATTCTCAGGGCAGCTCACGACCTACCCGGCGGGGTCAACAGAGTAAATGTCATGAAAGCGACATGGAATCTCACAACTCTCAACGATAATCTCCTCGGAGGTAGAATCATTCTCGACGGCACCAACGACGCATACGTTACCGAAGCAGCGCAAATCCAAGAAGTTCAAGTTATCGATGGCAGCCTTACGTTCACACCATTATCAGATGTAATTGACACTGAAGGAGAAGGTGGATCGTTCGGGGGTTAAACAATTATCCGAATAGAATCTTTGCTG
>CEVW01027300.1_pt1 | contig 12969 bp, 11 predicted proteins | sample 427061 | NCBI WGS metagenome assembly CEVW01 (sample SAMEA2623774, study PRJEB7988) | marine metagenome | biome: marine biome (ENVO:00000447); feature: surface water layer (ENVO:00002042); material: "saline water (ENVO:00002010), including plankton (ENVO:xxxxxxxx)" | depth 5 m
CTCCTTTCCTTTTCCTTCGTCTTCTTTTTTTCTTTGTTTTACCTCCGCTTAATTTTGAGACACCTACCGGTATTACCGTTCCATCCACTGTTGTTTTATATTGATCTTTGAATTCAGGATACCCCGGCATAACATCTGTATAGGAAAAGTTGTTCGTAGGGTTGGCAGTTTTTGCGTTTAACAAGCGTTTATAATATTGTTTAGCCCGGCGTTTAGCAAAATCCCTCATCTCTGTATTAATATATTCGAGGCGCACCTTCTTCATATCATCCATTACAACTTTAATTGCATCCTCATATTTTAATTTAAATTTCTCCGATTTTGCGTGATCAGTAGAGGAATAAGCTTTCCATGCTTTCGCCTTGGCCACGCTTTTTGGTTTTCCATCGTAAGCTTTTAATGCTGCTTTCTTTATTTCATGATTTTTCAATCGTTGCTTTTCTTCCTGGAGTTTTTTTACCAGCCCAGTATCCTTTATGTCCTGGGGCCCACCGAGGAACTCTTTCCCGTCTGCATTCGTCAATTTCTTGCGCAAATCGATCAAGCCTTCGGACCCGGTGTCTTTCATTCGCCACCTAGCATAATACCTACTATTTTCATTTTTTTCCATATTCGACGTCCATGGGTAACCTCCCGCACTATAGGTATAAAAAGTTTCTTTTGGCATTATATCCGTATATTTTTTTAACATTTCCTTCATTTCTCCGGCCCATTTCGCCGTTTCACACGTTATATTACCTGTGGCACAATTCGTTGGTGGTTTATTTAAAACAGCTTTAGTTCCTTGAACTGACAAATTAGAAGTAGTTGCCATATAATATATAATTAGATAATTAATATATTATACTAAATATTAACGACGGCGCCTTCTTCTACGCGATTTTCTTCTTCTACGCGATTTTCTTCTTTTCCTGCGCGATTTTCTTCTTTTCCTGCGCGATTTTCTTTTACCACCTTCAAAATTTTCGATTTGCGTTATACTTCTAGGACTATCTGGATCAAACAAACGTCTGTTAATTCCTGGTAAAAGCATATGTCTCCTTTGTATTAATGATAATTCGTCTGGATCCATAATATCTAACGCAGGATTCCCCTGTCTCCTTATTAGTATTCTACGTCGAAATGCCGGTGGGTTGTTGTTATTATTATTATTATTATTATTTGGATCGTTATTATCAGTGGTTACCGTTCTTCTTCGCACGTTTCTTGATGGAGTTTCAAAACCCCTCCTTCTTTTTCTTCCACTTCCACCTCCTCTTTTTTTTCTAGTATATGGCATATATATATTCATAATATTATATAGTATCACCTATTAAATAATTAATAAAACGATATAATCTAGATATATCTAATTTGTTGATTTCATAATTTTCATTATCAAATATTTCATATATTTCCTCAATAGTATGCCTTTTTTTTAAAAATAAAAAAAATGAAAATAAATCTTTTTTATCCATATTCAATTGTTTACATAAATTTTGAATAAATAAACCATTATTATATTCTGTTGAATATTTGGTTAATACCTTGGTAAAACGTATTTCATTTGGTATTTTAAATTTTTTAAAATTATTGTGAAATATACTATTATTGTAAAATGTTTTGATTAATGAACTCATTTCATTAAAAACCCAAATTTGTTTTTGAAAGGTGATTCTATCAATATAATCAGAAAAACAAATATTATTTAAAATTTCATTATAAATAGGAATGGTTTTATCTTTGGGAAACTGTTCAAATATATCAATAATATTTTCGTGATATAATAAAGCAACACTAGTTCTATCAGTTTCGTTCATTAATACATTATGTTCATCTATACTGTAATTATTATTTAATAATTTTCTAGTTATTTCTTTAGTATCTTCATTATAATTTTTTTTCTTAAACATATTTTGTATTAATTGTGTTTTTAGTATATTATTTTGAGTATTATAAATGTCATATGTTGATTTAATTTTACGCAAATCACCTTGTATATAATTTACAATATTTTTCATTAATTGATTATCTAATGTAGGCATTAACATTTTAGATATTTTCATTATTTGTTCATTGGTAGGTTTTTCTAATTCATATGAAATACATATTTTCATCATTTCTTTAATTTTTTTATCAATATGATAATTGCCGATACAAATAATAGGTATCATAGTAATTTGTTCTTTTTTTTGTTTTTTTGTTTTTTTTGGTCTTATTAATTTAATTAAAGAATTAATACCACCTTTATCGCCACTATTCATACCATCAATTTCATCCATAATGATAGCAATTTTTTTCTTTTTTTCTTTTTTATTAAATAAACTTATAATATTTTTATCAGACATATTATGTTTTGTAATATTTTCGATAACAGATTTATTACGTATATCACCGGCATCAAAAACAATAGTATCATAATTTAATTTTTTTAAAATTTCTTTACAAAAATAACTTTTACCAGAACCCGGAGAACCATAAATATAAATACCTCTTTTAGTTAATAAATTTTTTTTATTAGCTTCAAAATTATTTAATACTTCAATGAAATTATGTTCAATACTAGTTCTGTTTAATAAAACATTCATATTAAGTTCATCCATAATAATTAAATAATTTTTTATTTTTAACTTAATTTCCCTTGAAATATTAATTATTTCCATAATAATAAATAGTATTTTTAATTTTTATACATTTTTTTCTTTGAAATTCTTTAAGAGTTCGTAAACATTTTAATTTTTTATTTTCAATACAATATTCAGTTATATAACAAGCATATGTTTTGTAATATTTTTTTTTATAAGTAAATTTTTTAAGTTTATGCCATCTATTATGATGTTGTTTTAATAACAAATAGAATATATAATCGTAATCTTTTTTAAGTATATATCGTATATATGTATCAAATTTAAATTTTTTATGTAGTCCTAAATGATTACCCCATACCGTTTTTTTTAAATAGGATTGTCTATCAATAAAAAATGTATTATAATATTTTTTTGTAATTAACGCTTTTGTATGATTTGGTATATATTCAAAAATAATATTTTTTAATTCTTTTGGTATATATTGAAATAAATTATAATTAATCATACAAATTAATAATAATTTAAAATAGAAAATTAAATGTAATATACTTATTAAGCAATTCTAACGTTGGTTACACCATCCCAAGTAACACCACACGCTTCAGCCCATTTTCTTTTGTTTTTTAATTGTTGTGTTTCCCATCCTTTATAAGCTTCATTCGTCAAATCAAGTTTATTACAAGGCATTTCCGGTTCACCACCACTAGAAGAGGCTGATATCATTCCGGGAAATTTAACTTCGCATTTTGGTCCATTTTCACTTTTTAAATCATAATAATCAGGACATGTAGGATACATAGGAGGAAACTGTTGATTTTCTTTAGCTAATAATAACATTAAAGATACTAATGCCATAAAAGCTATAAATACTATAGTTGCTATCCTAACAACATTATTTTGAAACGCTGCCATTATATTAATTATTAATATTATTTTTTTTTATATATAATATTTATAATATGAATAATGGTAGAATAAATATAATGGGTCCAAATACAGGTGATTTATTTCAATTGTATGATAAAGTGCCAATAAATGATGAATTTACAGATCATAAGGATGCTTTAGTAGGTAATTGGGAAAATACAGTATTGTCTAAAGCATTTTTTTCAAAAGAAAACATAATGATAATACAAAATGGAATAAAAGCAGGTGTATATGAAGAATCAACAGGACGTTATGTTATAGGTAATCAAAGTGAAGATGTTTTGAAAATAATAATGAGAAGTACTTATTTACAATATGCATCTAATAAATCAATAAAAATTACAGAACAAATAGTAGGATTAAATAAATTAGTAATAGATTATTGTGTACCTCAATTAGTAAGTGAATGCACTGCTTATGTGAAATATAAAGAAGATGTTAGTAGTTTAGCAGTTCCTATGTCTAGACCAAAATCTACATATCACAGCAATACATTGCATTTTGAAAAATTTTTTTAAATAAAAAATATTATATAATTAATATTATTTATTTATTTATTTTTTACCAAATACTCTAAATCCTCTTGCTTTTTTATACTTTGTATAATGTTCTTCAAAATTTTTTAAATCATACATCCACATTTGTTCAGATGTTGTTTTACTAATTATTTTAAATTTTTGTTTTAATATTTCAGTATCTTTTAATAATTTTTTCATATTTTCTTCTTCTAGAGAATCCATAGTCATAGTTCTCAAATATTTATATTCTTTATCATTATTTAATATAGTATAATTACGAGTAGTTAATAATTCAATAACCTGAACTTTTTTCTTTTTTCTTAAATCAATAATACCATCACAATTTTCTTTAATAAATCTAGCTTTATTAGAATATAATTTTATCTTATTTTCTAATTCTTGTAATATATATTTTTTTCTATCTTGATAACCTTTTAACCGAATAGGATAATATTTATCAATTATATCTTCTACTGAATTATATTTTTTTAATTTTTGATTTTCATCAAATAAATACATATTAGAACTAGATTTAGTATTGACCAATTTCAATGCCCGTTCTAATAAATTGTAATTAGAATCTACTTTTTTACTAATTAATGTAGATAATACACCTGGATGGAATTTAATAGTAAAATCAACTTGGGCATCAGTGCTAGAATCTTTATAATCTTTTATAATTGGTTTTTTCTTTTTATTTTTATCATCCATTAAACTTTCAATATGCTGTTTAAAAGGTACCGTCCATAATCCTATTGGTAATTCAGTAACGTGTATGCTATCAGATGATATTACTTTATATTTACCTTTAAATAAATATTTTTTTCCTGTTTTATGTTTATCTTTTTTAATTTCTATTATTTTACCTTTGTAACCTTCATAATAAGGTTCAATGGCATTATTATAATGTTTACCTATTAATTTCATTTTTAAATATTCTACAATTTGAGTTATATTATAACTCAAGACTTCACAACTAAAACCAGTGCCAATACCTTTACCGCCATTAATTAAAATCATAGGAATAACAGGCAAATAATATTCTGGTTCAACGAGAGTTCCATCATCATCCAAATAGCTTAATATTTTATCATCTGGTTCAGGAAATATATATCTAGTCAATGGAGATAAAACTGTGTATATATATCTATCAGACGCGGCATCAGAACCGCCTTCTAATCTAGAGCCAAATGTTCCATTAGGTTGTAACAATGCTATATTATTGCTACCTACAAATTCTTGTGCCATACCAATAATAGCACCTTTTAAACTCATTTCACCGTGGTGATAAGCGGCGTGTTCAGAAACATAACCCGATAATTGTGCTACTTTTATTTCTTTCTTTAAATTTCTCTTAAAACAGGAAAACAAGATCTTACGTTTACTTGTCTTTTCACCGTCAATTAAATTAGGAATAGACCGTTCACAATCATATTTTGAAAAATGAATTAAATCGGTATCAATAAAAGTTTCAATAGTTGCTGTTTTTTTATTAATATCCAATCTAGAATTTTTATCATAATTCCCCAACCATTCTTTTCTATCATCTGCTCTAAGTTTATTAAATGCTTTATCCATTGCATCATCGCTATTTTCACCAGTATATTTGAAACTAATTAATTTTTTCTTTTTAAAATATTCTTTAAATTCTTTACTAGTGCTTGTTCCTAAACCTTTATAATATTTAATACGCCATCCTTTTGCATCATTATTTTTTCCTTTCCATTTATGATAGGCACTTTCATCATAAAATGATTTAGATTTTTTACCTTTTGTAGCTTTAATAATAGGAGTTATCATACATCCTATAAAATCATTTAGTTTAAATAAATCATTCCATTGTGTATCAAATAAATTCATACCCAAAGCCTTAATATGTGTTCCATCTAAGTCTTGATCTGTTAAGAAATATATTTTACCATATCTTAAATCTTTTTCAACATCTTGTTTAGTTTTATATTCTTTACCTGTTCTTAACCCCATTATTTTTTTAATATTAGTAATTTCATCATTGTTATTAATTTTATTTTGAGATGTTCCTCTTACATTCAATAGTTTACCCTTCAATGGGAATATACCATACCAATCTCTATCTTCCTTACTTAATCCTGAGACCACCCCTGCTTTGGCTGAATCCCCTTCAACCAATAACAAAGTACACTTCCAACCTTGAGTGGTTCCTGCTTTATTTGCATCAATTAATTTTGGAACACCTTTAATGGTTCTACTTTTTCTACCGTCTGTTTTTTTAGCAGCTTTATTTTCTTTTACTTCATTTAATGAAATCGCGGCATCCATTACTCCAGTTTTTGCTAATTTATCAATAAATTTATCACTTAATTCAAATCTGGAACCAAATTTACTAACAGGTGTATTCATATAGTCTTTAGTTTGGCTATCAAATGCTGGATTTTCAATCATACAATTTACAAAAATCATTAATTGTTCTTTAATCGTTACTGGTTTAACAATTATTTTCTTTTTCTTTTTAATATATTCCACCATTTTTTTACATATTTGATTAGTAATATATTCAACGTGTTTGCCTCCTTTACCCGTATGAATACCATTTACAAAACTTACGTGAGTAAATTCATCCAGTGGAGACATTGATACAATACACTCCCACCTTTCACTAGATTCACTTACTCTAGGGGATGTGTCTTTATCTCCAATGTACATATTAACATATTGTTCAAAAGATTTAATATTTACTATTTCATTATTAAATTTAACTTTAACCGATTTATCAGTTACCGCAGCTACATCAAATGTTCTTTTCTTAAAAATATTATACATATCATCGTTCATTTCAGTTAAACCAAATAATGAATAATCTGGTTTCCAAGTTACTTTTGTATACGGTTTTCCATTATACGAAGTAATTTTGGGTTTACCTATATTTTCTAAATTTTTACCTACTCTTTGAACATATTTCATTTTTCTTATATGGTCAACTGTTTCTATTTCTCCCCATTCTGCAAAAATAAACACTAATTTAATACCAAATCCATTCTTACCACCAGTTAATTTTTTTTCTTTGTCGTCATAATTAGTAGATGTTCTTAAATGCATAAATATCATTTCAGGTATCCATTTCTTATCTTTTGGATGCATTGCTACATCAATACCATTACCATCATTCATAATAGATATAATACCTTCTTCTTTGTTTATATCTACAGCAATATTCTTAACCAACATTTTTTTTTTATCGTTTGACATTTTCATTCTTACTATATGATCCCTAGCATTTACAATTGCTTCATCAAAACATTTGTAAAATCCTGGAACCCATTTATAATCTTTAAATTTAAATGTATCTCCATCTTCATTTAAAGACCAATATCTTATATCATCTTCTTCTACCGCTCCTATATACGTATCTGGCTTTTTACGTATATGCTCTTTGGCAGTCATAGATTGATATTGGGTTTTTAGTTTTGCATCTTCTTTGGACATAATTTTAGACATCACAATAATTTATATAAATTAATCTTTTTAAATGATTTCAATTTTTATTTAATTTATGTGGTACCCCATATAAATATTAATAATATCCTAATTTAAAACATACCCAATTCCACCAAGTCATCATATCTCTATTACTATATTCTGTTTCTAATCTATCCTTTGCATCATTTAATAATTTTTCTAATTGTATTACTTCTAATTTTATTTCTAATAGTCTCATTTCTTTTCTTTCATTTGTTTTCATTTATATAATTTCTTATTTTATTATATATGCAAAAATTATTAAATAAATATAGTAATTTCATAAAAGGTATATTAATATTTATAATATTAATGTTTATAATATGGTGGATTATTCCAATGTTCATTTATAATAATGGATTAGAGCAATTATCTATGGGTGATAAAATAGATTTTTACCTAAAATATTGTCTTTTTTATAAGCGTGGATTAGCTGGATTTAGAAAAAACGATGTATTTAATTTAAAAAAATTATATAATAATGATCCTATTGGTATTAAATTATTTAATAAAGTTAAAAACAATTATAAACACGGAATAGCGGTAGTTGATTTATATTTAAGAAAATTTTATTTGATAGGTAATCCTAATATTGTAAAATATATTTTGAAAAATTCACCTCATATGTTTGGTCCATCTACATTTAAACATATATTTATGGGACAAATTATGCCAAAAAATATCGGAGTAACAAAGTGTCCTTTTTCTGATACAAAAATATGTAAAAAATATAGAAAAAAAAGAGATATGAATGAAGAATTATTTAAAACGAATAAAAAAATTGATTATTATGATATAATGTATTCTTCTATTTGTAAAAATATTACTTATAAATTAAAAAATCATAAAGATTTTAAAACATTGGCTTTAAATTCTATGGCTGACTTATACTTTGGTCATAATACTGAAAGATTACAAGATTTATTAGAAAATATGTTTGATTATGTATTAACAGATAGTGATATGACATTAAAAACTTTATTTAATAAAGTTACTACTAATAGACAACCTATTAAACGAGTAGCCAATTACATAAGAGACAATAATATGCATAATTCTATTTTTTCTAGATTTAAAGATTATGAAAAATCATCAAAACATAATTTTGATTTATCTAACGAAATACCTCATTGGATTGGTCCTTATTTATTAATGATTGAATTTTTTATTCCAGTATTAATCCAAGTAATAATAAAACGAAAAGATGTTTATGATAAAATAAAAAAAGAAATGAATTCTGGTATATTAAATCTAAAAAGTAAACGTTCATATATTCATTATGTTATTGTTGAATTTTTCAGATTATTTAATATTATATCCGTTCATCCTGCTAGAATTTCTCAAGATGATATAAAATGGAATGGTATTATATTTCCAAAAAATACTGAATTAGTTATTAATTTAAATACATTATTAAGAGATGAAACTGTTTTTAAAAAACCAGATCATTTTATACCAGAAAGATGGGAAGATAAACCACTCGAATTACAACATATTTCTTTTGGTTTCGGAACACAAAGATGCCCTAGTATAAATTTTTCACCATTACTTTTTAAAATAATTATAAATAATTTATTTACTAAATTTGATTATCCATTAAATCCATTACAATATCCAGATACAAAAGTACCCCATTGGATTGATGGATTTAGACTAACATTTTAAAAATTGAATCATTTATATTTACATTAATAAATATAAATAATGTCTTTAACTTTACAATTCAATCCTGATATTAAACCAAGAGGAACTTTTTCAACTATTGTAAAAGAATATAATTTAGTAAATAAACATATAACATTTTCATATTCAAATAAAGTATATACTGGTATAATTGTAAAAAATAAAGATTATGGAATTAACTATAATAATCAAATATATTCTTCTACAACATCATGGTGCGTTTTTATAAAACAACAGGTATATAATTATAAAATGAAACATAATGAACCTTGTCAAATGAAAAAAGAACCTAGGTCCGCACGAGGTCCTGAATTATGTTATGTAGATGGAATATCTTTTAATACATATAGAAAAATGTTTGCAAATACATTTGCTTCACCATTAGTTACTGTAGTCGATCAATTTATTGAAGAAAAAATAATAAAAATTCAAAAAATAATAAAAATTCAAAAAATAATAAGAGGATGGCTTATTAGAAAGAATATAAACAAGAAAAATACTAACTTTTCACCAAATGAAAAATGGTTCAATAATATTATCAATAATAATAATATTATTCCAAAAAAATATGATTGGTTTACAACTATTTCTGATTTATTTAAAATATCAATCGCTGTTCATAATAATTATCATTTTAGAATGGAAAAAAATTATCAAAATATTCTATTGTATTATTTAAAACAATTACCCAAATATAATTTTATAGAAGAAGTTGTAACTCCATTACACTTTATAGGCAATTTTGGAGTAACTATGCAGATGAGTGGTAATCAAAGTTCAAGATATGATTTATGGGATCCAGTTAAATCAATTTTGATGGAACTAAAATATTGTCCTAACGGATTAAAAGACAAGGAAAGAGAACAAATAAAAATTTATATGGAACAAAGACGTATGTTTAATCAACATTGGGAAAGAACAATTGGGTTTCTTGTAAACTTTGCAAATAATTTTGAATTTGAATTATATTACTATAAAGAAGATAAATTACAACTAATTACTATTACTAAATTATTAACTGAAAATAATAAACAATATTTAAAACGCCCTTACATCACTATAAATAAAATATGTTAATTACCATGTTTACATTTTTCATGACCTACTATAAAATCAAATAAATGAAACCCCTTTTTATATTGATGTTCTTTTTTAAAAAAATAATTAATTACACCTATTACTAATAACATTACAACTGTCAAAAATAAATACCATTGTGTTTTTTTTAATAATATATCTGTTTTTTCATATTCTTCTTTTTTATCTGGTTTAACAGTTGCTGACCAATATGCTCTAAAATTACCAATAATATATAATATTAATAATATAACAAATGCAATCATTGCATAATAATAATCCATTCTACCAAATAAATTAAATGCTATCCATAAAATAAAGGCTTTTATTATTTGATATACTGGATGAACTACCTCTTTTGATGAAAATACAGTAAAATCTACTGTAAAATATATTAAACAAAAAAATAATACTTGTTTCCATATCATTTTATGTAATACTCTTTGTATTTGACAACCTAACATTTCTGCTAAAAAATTCCCACCAATTGCTAATAATAATATAAATAACGCTTTTCCTGCTGTAGAAAAAGTTTCTTTTTCATAAAAATCATTTATATTTAATGCTAATAAATTTCCATCATCGTTGTTTTTTTTTTCATGTTGACCTTTACTTAATATTAACATATACATATTATAAACATTTTAATAAAACTATATCTCTAACCACTTCTATAAAAAATGATTTTAATTGTTTATATATATCTAAATTTTTTATCATCGGTAACAGTAATTCTTTTCCATATTTTTCCATATAATAACTTAAAAATATAAGTATAAAGTAAATAAATTGTTTTAATCGTAAAATAAAATAATCATATATATTCCAATTTTGTATGAAACTTGTCAAAAATCCCTTTCTATTATGTAATAAATAATTATGCGCATCAATTGCCCCTTCTAACATTCTACCGTGACCGTTTAGTTCCTTTTTTACAGTAAACATTGAATTCAATGCCGAATTATTTAAATATAATATTTTTCTATCCGATTTATCTCTATTGTCAAATATAAAAGGCATTCCACCATCTAGGTAATTATTACCTTTTTTTTCTCTATAAAATGTTCCTGATGTAAGATATGGAACGTGTATACTTCTTAATATAGTTTCTCCTACATCTTTTTTTGATTTATAAGTATATCTTATTTTTCTCTCTCCATTCTTGGTATAAGCTATATATAATTTATTATTTATTATATCAAATTCTTCATCTGTTAATGATTTAGTATGATTAAAAATAATTTTTTCTATTTCCTTTAATGTAAGTGTTTTTTTAAAACAATTTCTTATTTTTTTAAAATCATTCGGTAATAATTCTAATCTATCACATAAATACAAAAATGACATAATAGAACCAACACTTGAACCAGATATTCGGTGAACTTTAAAATAATTCCTTTTCTCTAATTCTTTCACTAGCATTAATGCACCTGTAGAATATATACCGTTAAATACACCTCCCTCTACAACTATATCTATATTTATTGGATTATTTAATTTAGGATAATTGTCTGCTAGATTCTTTATATATTGCATTAATAATATATGATATAATGTATTTATAATATTATCCGCGTTTAATATATATGACACTATCTAATAATGAGTTGAAAAAAATACAAATATTTCATAAAAAAATGCAACAGGCAACAGGATTAAAAGGTAATAAATTTGCAGATAAGATTATGAATAAATTATTAAAAAATAGAAGTCCTTGGAAACGTGGAGGTGGTACTAGAAATAATCAATTGGGTCCTCCTAGAGGACCAAACGTAGATTTAGTTGAGGATGTAACAAGATATAGTCAAACAATACAAAGAAATGATAGAAACCAAACAATAAATAACGCAACATTAGTTCAATTACAACAAAATGGCAATTTAACAGCAGTAGAAAGATTAGCAATGCAAGGAAATCAACGAGCTATAAATCAGGTATTGTTACAGGCGCAAATGAATTCAATAGGTCAATTTTTATTAAGATTATTATTAGCTGGTATGACACTAGGAGGAACATATCAAACGTGGCATTTATTTGATAATTTAACAAGAGTTACAAGGAATACTTTGAATACTGTAACTCCTCCTACGTCTGCCCCACCCCCTTCTTCTGTTCCATCTCCTAGTTATCGAAATTTATTTGGTTTATTAGGAAATGGTCAAGCACCAGCACCAGCACCTGTTCCACAATTACCTGCTCCTCCTGAAGGTTGGGTTAGTTGGATGATGAATTGGGCATTTTCAGGTGGTAATAATATTATATATAGATCTAGAATTGTTTTAGCTTGGTTTGCTGAAGTATTACACGATTTAGTAGGGACAGGACAACTAGCGGCAACAATTGCTACTTTTATATTATTAACTATAGTTTCAATATTAATTCTTAAAATGTTTGAAAATGGAGTTCAAGTATGGGTTGGTATTGCTGGAATAGATACCAGAAATGCACCACAGCCACAAACAATACAACGTTCAACATCTGACCAACAACAAAGACAGCAAAGATTGTTAAGAAATACTAGAGAATATGAACGTGGAAGACAACATCAAACACGAATGACACGTCGCCAACGTTCAAAATCAAGAAAAAAGAAAAAATTGCAAAATGCGTTTTCTTCGGGAAGAAACAATAATAATTTTCGTTTTCCTCCTGGACCTGGAGGCACTACATCAGGAGGAAAACGTAGAAAATCAAGAAGAAAA
>CEVW01065322.1_pt1 | contig 12906 bp, 14 predicted proteins | sample 427061 | NCBI WGS metagenome assembly CEVW01 (sample SAMEA2623774, study PRJEB7988) | marine metagenome | biome: marine biome (ENVO:00000447); feature: surface water layer (ENVO:00002042); material: "saline water (ENVO:00002010), including plankton (ENVO:xxxxxxxx)" | depth 5 m
AATAAATAAATAAATAAAAAAGGCCTCTAAAATGAGGCCTTTTTTATTATAGTAGATCAACAATATCTTCTAAATACTTTTTATCAGTATGGTCAAATTGGCCCTCACTATCACCATCAATATCTAGAACTCCAATTAGTTTATTATCTAAAAAAACTGGAACGACTATTTCTGAAATAGTCTCATCATCGCAAGAAATATATCCATCAAAATAATTAACATTGTCTACAATGATAGATTTTCTCTCTCTAGCTGACATTCCACACACTCCATTGGAGAATTTGATTTGACCGCAGGGAACTATCGAGCTCTGATATGGACCAATTTCTAGTAATTCTTCATCAACAACTCTATAAAAACCGCAGAAGATCCATTCTGGAAATTTGTTAGACAGGGTGGATGCTATAATTGACATCTTTGCAGTTCTATCAATGCTATATCCTTGAAAATAATGAGAAAGGTCACTAACAACCTCTTTGTATTTTTTAACTTTATCCATATACCGAAATTATTACAATTGATACAACCGCACCAGACAGGTTAGCAGTGAAATTTACCAGATTATTATCAATCCATTTAAATCCAGAAATTAAAGCATTTTCTGAGCCATTTTGATATCTATGTTCAACAGTAACATTAGAATTGACACAGTAAAATTTGCCCTGTATGTAACGACCAAGAATAGTATCAATAAATGAACCAATACATCCAGCAAAAGTTATTAGTTCTATCGTATGCTCAATTTCTAAAATAAAGTATGATATTAATCCTATAAAAAATGCACCCACCACTGAACTAAGAGTACCTAAAAGAGATATAGACCCGGATGTGCCTTTATCAACTTGTGAGGAAGTGAATATTAGATAGGGCCTTTTTTTTGATAGAAAACCGATTTCAGTTGCCCAAGTGTCTGCAGTCGAAGCTGATAACGAACCAAGAAAGCCTATGAGGAAGACTGGTTCTTTAAAGAAAAAATAGCTTAAAGCAAAAAAAGCGGGTAGGCCTCCATTAGCTAATATCTGCAATATATCTCTTTGTGATGGCGGTTTATTCTTCATTGTAGACAATAAAGATGAACTGACAAAAAAGAATACTAGAGGAGCTATTAATAGCCAACCACCTGAACCAAAAATCAATATCCCAATTAAAAAGCCGCCCAATGCTCCGCTAAAATTAAGAGATTTAAATCTATAGGCAGTTGAAAAAATAAGTACCGATAAAATCAGCCATACAATTAATTGATTAAGTGTTCCATGGGTATAGTTAATTAAAAATATTTCATAGGAAAAAAAGGTAATTAAAGGAATTGTAATATTATCAGACCCTTTATAAGATATCATTTCAGAAGCGGTTGAGCACAGTGCAGTAAAAAAAGCTAATCCAATTAGTATGTGAAAAGGAAGATAGAAGTTTGCACTGAACAAGCGTGCCATGACATCGGTACCTATAGCAATAATCAGAAAGCTAGCGCAAAACATAGCAATAGAGCCTTCGGGAGATTTTTTATCTTTCCATGGATAAAAGTGGTCATTAGATCTTTTGCCAGCTATAGAAGCAATTGGATCAGCAAAGCTGAGAACACAAACTGCAAGAAAAAAAGATATTGGCTTATCCCAAAAAAAGAAAGAAAGGAAAAGTATAGATATTGGAAAATAAATAGTTCCATAGCTTTCTCTTTCAACTTTGTTCATGCTTTTGCCTAAATCTTTTTTAAATAGAAAAGAATTAACTATAATAAAAATTAAAGATAAAAGAATTAGTTGAATATTTACTTTAAATATAAATGGACACACTGAAACCACAATGCCAACGCAGATGTGTATAAGATTTCTGGTAGAATTAGCAGATTTATGCAATAGTATTCTAATAAGCTCGGAAGTTCCAAGGATAGAAAATATTCCAAAAAATATTATTACAAACAGTGTCCAGTCAGTAATGTTTACATCTCCCAGTTAAGCAAATTATTTTATTTTATTCCCTTCTCTATCAAGCATAATAGGTTTGCCGAAGCCCAACTCTTTGATTCGACTCAATTGTGTTTTTGCATCACCAGCTATCACAAAATACATTTTATTTGCATCAAATCGCGACTGGGCAATTGATTTTGCTTCTTCGAGATTCATAGAGGTTAAAATATCTTGTTGATTTTGAATATACGTATCTGGAAAATCAAACATGCTCATTGTATCTAGCATATTTAATAAACTTCCCAGTCTTTCAAATCTCAATGCATTTTGTTTTATAAGTTTATTTTTGGTTATTTTTAGATCTTCGCTATTATATGAATTGGCATAATCGTTAATTATATCTCTAAAAATCTCTAGTGATTCAAACGTTACATTGCTTCTCACCTGTGAATATGCGTAAAAAGGTGTCTGGTAAGTATTTTCTCGAAAAAAGGATCCAGCACCATACGTATATCCTTTTTCAAGCCTAAGCGTACGCATTAATCTAGCTTCCATTCCTCCGCCAAGCCTATTGTTGACTACGCCCATTTTGTAAAGCTCTGGATTGCCCCCCGGTATAGTCAATGTTCCTAGGGTAATTGCAGATTGTTTTGATCCAGGAATATCGATAAAGTAGACTTTAGATTTAGAGGGAGCCTTTGAGGATGTAATTTTGGGTATTTCAACATCCTCTCCGATCCATTTGTCTGATAGTTGTTGTAATGATTTTTCTATTGAGCTTTGAGTTATTTTGCCGGCAACATGAAAATGTGCCACTTTTGGAGAAATATTTTGTTTAAAATATTTTTTTATATCATCCATAGTAATCGCTGTAACGCTATTTTCTGTTCCTCCAACCGGGGTTGAGGCAGGATGTCCTTGACCATAAAGTTGTTTTGATAGAGCATTGAAAGCAACAGATTGAGCACTAGTTTTTCTTTGTTTAATTGTACTAATCCTTCGATTTTTAACTATCTCAAATGCTTGTTTATCCCATCTAGGTTCTGTTAGCATTTCAGCAACGAGTGAAATTGTTTTATCTAAATTCTTTTCTAAAGTATTCCCAGAAACATACATGCCTTCAAGCCCAGCAGAAAAAGAGATAGATGATCCCAGGAGATCAATAGCAGCCTCAAGCTCTGCAGGGGTTTTGTTTTCTGTGCCCTCCTTAAGCATTGAGCCAAGGATAATTGCAGTACCTTCCTTTCCAGGAGCATCAAGTGCCTGTCCGCCATCAATCCGCATTGTGAACTGGACAAGAGGCAGTTCATCGTTCTCTATTCCATACATCTTAATGCCATTAGGTAGGCTGCTTCTCCATACCTCTGGCACTTCAAGGAGAGGTAATTCGCCTAATGAGGGTTCAGAACGATCGTGAACCGTTGGGGTTTTTTCAAAATTTGAACTTTTTTCACCATATTTCATTTGAAATTGTTTTTCTGCACCCTGAACAACTTGCTCTTCTTTGATATAGGCTTTTTCTGAACCAGTCAAGGCTAGATTCAATTGATTCTCTGGTACTACACTTAGATAAATAGCATTCTTATTCTTAATATATTTATTGTAAACCCGTTGGACATCTAGCTTTGTAACATTAAGTATGTTTTCTATGTCTTGACCTATAAATCCAGGGTCACCAGCATATTCATTATAAAGACCCAATTGAAGTGCTTTGTTTAAATTAGTTGAAATTCCATTATAGAATGCAGTCTCTTGACCGGCTTTAATTCTACGCAAGTCATCATCATTGATGCCGTTATCTTCAAAACTTTCCAGAGCGGTTTTAATTGCGCCATGCACATCGTTAAGGTTTACGTCGGGATTTGTTCTAACTCTCATCGTGAATTCGCCTGAGATCTCTGATGAATAATTAGAAGCAGAAGCGGACGGTGCTATTTTTTGCTTTTCAACAATTTCTTTGTAGAATGGTGAATTTTTACCATCTGATAACAGATTAGCCAAAGTGTTAAGGGCATAAGCATCTGGATGATAATTTTGAACAGTAGGAAATACTATTCTCAGCTCTGGAAGTTTAGCAAATTTATCCAAATGGTATAATTTTTTAGATTTTTCCAAGGTTACTAACTGCGGTTCTGGGTCATCGGTCTCATTCATTGAAGGTTTAATCTCCCCAAACCATCTTTCAACAATTTGCCTTGTCTCAGTAAAATCGATATCACCTGCAATAACGAGAGTGGTGTTACTTGGTCCGTAAAATTCATTATAAAACTCTTTAACATCATCTATAGTTGCAGCTTGAAGATCTTCAAGCTCACCTATAACAGTCCAGCTATAGGGATGTCCTTTAGGGTACAATGCTTTTAATATAATTCCCCTACTATGTCCGTAAGGTTGATTATCTACTCTTTGACGTTTTTCATTCTTTACCACTTGTTTTTCACCTTCAAGAGTTTGTTCATCAACTGTGTTTAATACAAAACCAAGCATATCTGATGTCACCCAAGCTAGTTTTTCCATTGCATCTTTAGGCACTACACCATAATAGTATGTAAAATCAAAGCTAGTTCCTCCATTGCGCTGTCCACCCCATGTTGGTATCAATAGCCTGTGAGCACCTCGAGGTGTATTTTCTGATGCTGTGAATGAAACATGCTCAAAAAAATGGGCGAACCCTGTTCTGCCTGGTTTTTCCCTATTTGAACCAACGTGAACAACTGTTGCCATAGCAACCAAAGGATCTGATTTATCTTGATGCATGATTACGGTTAGTCCGTTATCAAGTTCAAACTTTTCATAATCGATTTTAAATGTTGTTTTAGAATTTGATGAGCAGCTAATTAATAAGGAAATTAGTGATGCAGCTATAATCTTTTTCATTATGTTTGCCTAGTTTGTTATAAAATATTTGTAAAATATGATTGAGAAAATAGTCATGAAACGTATACGCATTATAGGATTTTTATTTCTACTTGTATCTGCTTATTCGCAAGACAGCAAAACGGAAAAAGTATTGTTCATTGGAAATAGCTTTACATTCTATTTTAATCTTCCATTAGTTGTTGAATCGATGGCAGAAGAGAAGGGTGTTGATCTAGATGTATACCAATCTACAGCGGGAGGCGCTAGCTTAAAGCATCATTGGAATGGAAAGAAAAAGCTTTCTACGAGGTCTATTCTTAAACAGCAATCTTTTTCCAAGGTTGTTTTGCAGGACTACAGCACAAATCCTGTTATGAAGCCAGATGAGTCAATGGGCTACTTCAAAAAATTTATCGATCTATTAAATAGCCAAGATATTGAAATATTTTTGTATGGGACATGGCCTGTTCCATTAATGAATGGAAAATCATTCCCAGGGTTAGACCCAATCCAAGAAGCATTAAAGCCTCTAGAATCAAAAAATATTCGAATTGTGCCAGTTGGTACCGCATTTCGACTATTTCAGATAGAATATCCTGATATCCCTCTCTTTACTAGCGACAATAAGCACCCGTCACCTGTTGGTGTTTATCTTGCGGCTTGTGTATTTCTTAAGGCCTTAACGGGCGTTTCTCCAGATGGATTATATAGAAGGTTTGATCGTAAAGATGAAAGCGGAAAGAAAATTTTCCTTGGAATGGTAGAAACCAGTGATGCAAAAAAATGCCAAGCGATAGTTAGTAAAATGGATATAAAATAAAAAAGCCCCAACGAATGACCGCTGAGGCTTTTTAAAGAATTTGCGATTTAATCTAGAAATTATATGTAGCGGTAATGTTCATTACGTTCCATGTAAAATCAAGAGCGTCAAGCAATTCAGCAAACCCGTCACCCTGATCTTTCATTTCTAAATTATGAATCGTATAAAGCACTTCCAATCCAATCGGCTGAACTGGAAATTTAAACCTTAAACCAGCTCCATAAGCCAAACCCGCTTCATACATATCACCATCTTCACCAACAGGCATTGAATAACCCATACGAACGATTCCTTTAAAGAAGGGGAGACCTACTGGAACTTTTGCTACGCCGTAACCATATATCATATCTGGACCTTCATCACCGCCAAGCGTTAATTCTCCGCCAGCACCTACTAGACCTAGCAGCATTTTTTCGTAGCCTAAAGTAATTCCCATGCCCTCAGACTTTTCTGTATCAAGACCGCCAAGTTTCATCTCCCGAGAAAAATCTGCACCAACCCTTAATTGAGCAAAAGAGGTTGATATTAGAAGCATTGTTATTAAACTTATTTTTTTCATAATTAACTCCTTTGGTATCTTTTAAATTAAAAATAAATATACATACTAAACAAACTAAGGATTTCTTATCATGGTAATTTTATTATTACTTTAATATCATGAAATCCGTGATTTTATTTAGACATGGCAAATCCGATTGGAATGCAAGTTATGGCACCGATCACGACAGGCCGCTAAATAGCAGAGGTATAAAAGCCGCAAAAAAAATGGGGCAATACCTATTGGAAAAAGATCAAGTTCCTGATCTAATAATATCATCAACGGCAGTACGCGCTAAAACTACAGCTCAGCTAGCTATTGAAAGTGCTAATTGGCAATCAAAACTTATGTTTGAAAGAGGAATATATGGCGGTTCACCTGAATACTTGTTGGGTCTAATCCATTCTCAAAACGATCAATATACTTCTCTTTGCTTGGTAGGGCACGAGCCTAATTTTTCTTCATTTATTTCTCAGGCAACCGGCAATGGTTATCTTAATTTTACCACAGCTAACATGGCTAAGATAAATTTTAATGTTGATTCATGGATTAAGGTGCAATTTATGAATGGTGTGCTTGAATGGCATCAGCAACCTAAAAACTTAGTGAAACCAAAATGAAAAATACGATCGCTAGGGGAGGAATAGAGTTTCTAGCTGTATTGCTTGGACTAAGCGGATCTTTATCAATTGATAGTATAGTTAAAGAAAAAGATCAAAAAGAGCAAAATACAAAAATCCTGAAAAGGTTATATGATAATCTTGTAGCAGATTCTTCTGATGGATCATGGAATGTGAGAGCTTACGAAAGAGGTATTCAAGGATCAGCGAACGTTATTAAATGGTGCGACAGCAACCCAACATTTGAAAGCATAAGTAATGATTTTGAAAAAGATCTATCAGCAATGATGATTGCTACAATTTTTGTTCACAACGAAGAAGAATACATGGCATTAAAAAACTCTGGACGAACAGATTTAATTTCCAATGAAGATCTAGTAATTGAACTACACAGATATTATACTGATATCGGGTTTATAAAAACGCTTGACCACTACCAAAATAATTTTGTTCAAAATCAAATTTTGCCCTATTTAACTGACTATGCAAATGAGAATCTTTACGATAAAGATAAGCCAAACAATAAAGTCTATATGAATTTTCCTAAGGTGAGTCTTTACAGAATGCCCGATATTAATAAGATACGATTTTTTGCATCCAATATGCTTACGTGGCAAAAATACGCAAAATTGCAATATGAATCTCAAGTTAAGAAGGTAACAGCTATACGAGAACTGTTACGAAAAGAGCTTGAGCTGTGAAGAATATTTTAGCTCGAGGGGGCATTGAGTTTATCGCGGTACTTTTAGGTATTACGGGGTCATTGTGGATCGATGAGAATAGAAAAGCTCAAGATCAAAATGAAAAACAGGTCATGATTTTGCAAGCTGTTTACGAAGATATTATTCAAACGGAAAAATTTATAGAAGAAAGAAGAGATCCCGCTTTTCAGGCAGATAGTACGTGGATGGACTATTTTGCCAACCATTGGGATGATATGAATATTGATTCTGTAGCTGTTGCATTAAGCAAAAATGGTACGAATGGCAGTTTTCACAATACGTTTTTAGATTTTCGAGAATTTCATCCTCCTATTTCATCAATAGAATTGATAATGCAAGATGGCTCTTTAAAAGAAATTCATAATATGGAGATTAGGAAAAAAATTAATGAACTAGTGAAGACAGATTTAGAGTTTGTATTGAAAAACGTTCAAACTGAGATAGAAATGCAAATTGATTTTAGAAATACCTTAATCAATCAAAATGACCCTAGACTAGCTGAATTACTATCTATTTCGCAATTAACATTAAAAAACCGCTTTCAAGATGAGGTTAATAGTTACGATGATCAAATTGAGCAGCTCAAATATTTTTTAACAAAAGATTACGTGCGTACGTATATCAACTTAAAAAACAGACATAGGTATTTCGTAATGCTGTTTATAAGAAATTTTAAAAGAACTCTTTCTGGTCTTAAAATATTGGTTGAGAATGAGCTAGAAATAACCTCAGCTAAATGAAAAATATTCTTGCAAGGGGAGGCATTGAGTTTATTGCAGTTCTTCTAGGAATTACTCTTTCATTATGGGTAGATGAAAACAGGGTAACCAATAATGCCAAAAAAGAATTCCAGGCTGATCTTTTAGCAATTTATAATGAACTTACTGATGATTTAAAAGTTATTGATGAAGCAATGTCTTTTAATCAAGAAATGATCGTGAAGATGGATCACTTATTATTAGTTATGGAGAATTCTAAAATTGATGTTAATGCTGTAGATACAATACCAATATTTAATACTTCAATGGAAAATCGATCTTTTTTTGGTAAGAAGACAGCTTATCTTTCTTCAAAAGCATCTGGCAGATTGAACAGAAATAGTAGCAATAAACTTACACAAGAGATAACTAGGCTTTACGATCAAACATACACTAGGATGGAAGTTAATAATGCTCTTGTTGATAGGATGATGTTTGATGATGATAAATCGAAAATATACTCTGGACACATAACAAGAAGCTTCATTTATGACCGACAGTCTTTTTACGAATCTGTAAATTCAGCAGAATTTTACAATTGGGGGTCCAACATCAAAAATTTACTTTTGCATCTAATTGACATAATGACAGTTACCAAAAATCACATAATTAAAGTTGAATCTCAACTCAAGGAAGAGCTTTTAAGTTTATCGCTCATAGAACAACAATGAATAAAATTCTTACAAGAGGAGGTGTTGAATTTATTGCGGTACTATTAGGTATAACACTATCCCTTTACATTGATAATAAAATAGAAGAATCCTCGATATTAAAAACTGAAAAAAGCCTTCTATCGGACTTACAGGTGAGCCTTAATCAGGATATGGATTATGCTCAATTAGTATTAGAAGATATGATTGGGTCTATCAATGCGCAGGAAATACTGATAAGCCTTAATTGCTCTGATGCGCAAAATATGAAACCTAAGGAATTGACCTCTCTACTCGAAGCAGTTTTCAAGGGAAGCACTAGTCTATTTCCGCGTTACGGTGTATATAGATCGCTTGTCTCAAATAGCGAGATGAAATACATAGAAAATCAAGATCTAAAGGATAAATTAATTGACTTATATGATTTTAAGTTCAAAAGATATGAGAATGTCGACCCTATAATTACCAACCTTTATCAGTATGGTTTAGGTGAATTTCTTGTTGAAAATTTCTCATATTATAGAGGAAAAGATTTTAAAGTTGTCGAAAAACATTTTTTAATGAATGAAGATGTTTTTTGCAATCAAGCCATGCAAAAAGAGATAATGAAAACAATTTCAATGACAAGGGTAGTTCATCGTATGCTCCAAAATATAGTCGATTCTATGAATGCTGTTAATAAACTAATAAATGAAGAGCTTGGGTAGATGAAAAAAATTATTACCAGAGGAGGCGTTGAGTTTTTAGCGGTTTTATTTGGTATAACTATTTCCCTTTGGGTAGAAGACTGGAGACAGGATAGAGATATTCAAGATAAGATTCTTGAGGACTATATTAATATTCGCGATGAAATTGAAACTGATATTAAAAATATTGACAGAATCATTGCTTTAGTTGATAATCAGTCTGATTTATTAAAGACCTTAATCAAGTACAGCAATCAAGAGCTTAAATTCGATGAACAAAGAATTTTAACTGGGATTCAAGAGGTTACAGCACCGACATTCTTTGGATCGCTTACAGCTTATAAAGCATCGGTGTCAAGCGGAAGGTTAAATTTTTCTACGGAACAGAATATTAGCAATGAGATTTCTCTTTTGTACGAACATTTTTACAAACGACTTGATACAAATAGCGAGATTTTTGATCAAAGATTGCAAATTCTAAAAAAGGATTATTTTATAGATTTCTATAGTTTGATTCATGGCAAAAATGTTTTTAATCAAAATACCCGCTCATTGTTCCTATCGAACAGAATGGAAAATGCAATGTATTGGATACTTGATTATGTCGAAAATTTTTATGCAAATCGATTAAGCGATACGAGATTTCAAATGGTTAAAACTAAAAATTCAATAGATAAACACTTAAAAAAATAAAGAACAAATACATGCAAACTATTCAAGATCTAATTATATCGATAACAGATGGACGTTGGTATATACTTTATGGTCTCGTACTGACATTAAGCATCATTTTATACTTTATATCTAGCAGGGTAATCCTTAGAGGTATATCGTTATTTTTTCAAAAAACCTCTACTCAGTTTGATGATATACTTTTAGAAAAAAGGGTGTTTAATAGATTGCCCCTAATGATTCCGTTGATATTTATTTATAACTTTAAAAATATTTTATCCCTTCCAGATATTTTTGACAGAGTATTATTTTCAGTAATAGCAGTTATTTTAGTCTCGTTTCTTAATGCGTTCTTGAACGCATTAAATGAGATGCATTTAAAAAGTAGTTTTTCAGAAAAATTTAGCATAAAAAGCTACCTTCAGGTAGCAAAACTGCTCCTTGGTATATTCGGATTTATAATAATAATTGCAATTCTTACAGGAAGATCCCCAGTTTATTTTTTGAGTGGCCTTGGAGCCTTAACTGCGGTCCTGCTCCTTGTTTTCAAGGAAACTATACTGTCTCTGGTTTCTAGCGTTCAAATCAGCTCAAACGACTTATTTAGAGTGGGCGACTGGATTGAAGCACCTCAGTTTGGTGCAGATGGTGATGTAATTGATATTGCACTGCATTCGATCAAAATTCAAAACTGGGATAAAACTATTAGTATTATACCTACAAATAAACTTTTGGATTCATCATTTAAAAATTGGCGAGGTATGTCAGAAAGTGGAGGTAGAAGAATCAAGCGCTCAATCAATATTGATATGAATAGTATCAAATTCTGTAGCAGTGAAATGACAGAAAGATTTAGAAAGTTTAAGGTGATTGGAAAATATATTGATCAAAAATTATTGGATATTGAAAAGCATAATACAGAAAATAATGTAATTGAAGATGGGCTGATCAATGGCAGGTCTTTAACTAACATCGGCACATTTCGTGCATATATCGAGGGATATCTTCGCAATCATAATAAGATTCATGATGAAATGACGTTCTTAGTCAGACAGCTTTCGCCTTCATCTAGTGGACTTCCAATAGAGATATATGTTTTCGCAAACGATACCGATTGGATTAATTATGAATCCATCCAATCAGATATCTTTGATCATCTGCTTGCTGTTGTTCCAGAGTTTGATTTAAAGGTCTTTCAGCACCCATCTGGTAGCGATTTTAATAAAATCCTTTAATTTTTGATCTAATGAAACGATACTATGTATATGTAATTGAACTAGATCCATCTGTTTCAGATATAAAGAAATTTCGACATAAAAATCCTAAGTATTTTAAGGGAGATCCGTGTGTTTATGTCGGTCAATCTGCAAAAAAACCAAATGTACGCTTTGAGCAGCACAAGGAAGGATATAAAGCAAACACATACGCCAAAAGATTTGGTCTTAAACTAAGGCCTGATCTCTATGAGAAATACAATCCGATTCCAACTAGAAAAGATGCTGAAGAAATTGAAGAGATGCTAGGTGGGCTTTTGAGAAAGCGAGGTTACGCAGTTTGGTTTAATTAGGGTTTTTGGTATTTAGTTTTGCTTTATTATGGCTGATTCTAAAAGATGTATGTATTCAGTTACTTTAAATTCTCTATTTTCTTTTTGAGTGTAAATTTTCTTTAGCTCTTCATATTCTCTTCGCCTTTTGGTTGTAATTTCTGACCATCTTTTATCATTAATCAAAAATTCAGTAAGCTCAACCATGAAGCTTTCTTTATCTTTTTCTTTAAAGCTGTCATACAGCTGCTGATACTCAGTATTTGATATAAATTGAAGCACATCAATTACTTTAGATATTAATTTTACCTCTCCCTTTGAAACGCCTCTTGTATTATTTAATAGAGAACTTTCAAGTAAGCTAATATGTTCTATACGATTGCCCATATATGAATTTAATTAAAAAAGCCTTCTTCATAGTAACAAATATGTTGTTTATATTTTTTATCAAAAATAAGACAGGATTATGAAAAATATATTAGCTAGAGGAGGGATAGAGTTTATAGCTGTCTTTCTTGGAATAGCGCTTTCTTTTTATGTAGAGGAGTGGCAAAATACCAATCAGCAAAAAGAGCTTCTAAATAAAGATTGTAAAAATATCTTATTAGATGTCAATGAAGATTTAAACACAATAAGCAATGTAATTAAAAGCAATAAAGATGATTTAAAATCATGCAATGCAATCTTGAGTAATGTTGGGAACAATTCACCAATTAAGGTAGATTCGGTTTTATTGTATATAAATTCATTAGACTATCCTACTTTTTTTGGAATCACAAAATCCTATAAGCTCTCTTATTCTGCAGGCAGGCTTAATCTTTTCGGGGATGATGATTTAATATCTGAAATATCTAGACTTTATGATCACTACTATGAGCGCTTGAAGATAAATAGCGACCTATACGATCAAGTATCTCTACGTTTTTTTGATACTTATTTGAATAAAAATATTGGCTATGCTTGGCATAGTAGTTATGATAAGAATGATTTGGAGGAATTTTTTTCTGAAAAAGTATTTATGAATGAGGTGTTGACTTACCGAGCTCGTGTTGGAAGCTATATTAGAAGGTTGGAAGAGACAGAATATCAATTAAAAACTGTTAAAGATAAGCTTGAAAACTACTTAGA
>CEVW01037121.1_pt1 | contig 12776 bp, 10 predicted proteins | sample 427061 | NCBI WGS metagenome assembly CEVW01 (sample SAMEA2623774, study PRJEB7988) | marine metagenome | biome: marine biome (ENVO:00000447); feature: surface water layer (ENVO:00002042); material: "saline water (ENVO:00002010), including plankton (ENVO:xxxxxxxx)" | depth 5 m
GCATGTTTAATGGAGGCGAACTCTTTCGCTAATGAAGGGAAACTGTTATTTAAGAGATTTGATGAAACATGGGCAGGAGTACAAAGAAGTATCCCATCAACAAGTTCAAATCCATTTTCTGTATCAATTCTCCACTTCTTTTCGGAAAAACTAATATTTTGAACTTGAGTACTTGTCCTCAAAGAAGATTTGAGTGACTCGGTCAATGCAGTAATGATTCGACTCATACCTTCTGGGTGGGCATGAAACACTGGAGCATTTGGATCAACATTTTTTGCAACATTTCGAAGATGGTTCAACATTCCATCAGGATGATGTGCGGCTTCAAGCAATTGTGGAGCCATTAAAGCACAACTCATTTCATCGGCTTTACCAGCATTCACACCACCTAAAAGTGGATCAACAAGGCGCTCTAATACTTCTGAACCTGCACACGCTCGAATAACTTGTCCCACGCTTAGGTCGCCAGTAGGTAAAACATGGTCCGCGAATCCTTCTCCGCTGAGCCTTGACAAAGCTTCAGGGGATAAAAGCCCCTCAGGAATGGAATCTATGTTCAATGGAACACCAAGAACATTTGGAGACGGTATTGACTGAAGTTTTTCATCAAGCCAAAGTGAAGCCCTTCGGGCGGAAGGAGAAACTAGTTCTGATTCAAGGCCAAGTTCTTTACATAAATCAAAAGCCCAAGGAACCCGAGCAAGAAAAGAATCTGCACCTTCATCAACAGCAAGCCCTGCAAAAGAAGAGGTAACAAGTTTCCCCCCACTTGTGCTTTCAGATTCAAAAATCAGAATCTCAGTGTCTTGTGAGTTTCTCTGCAGGTAGTACGCAGATGCAAGCCCTGATATCCCCGCACCGATCACCGCGACTCGTCTAAGAGCCATTTCTTTCCGCCATATTAAGTGGATATGAGTGAACTTGTTCAACTACTTTTTCAAGAACCTCAGGGTTCGTTTCAGGTAAAACACCATGACCGAGGTTAAAGATATGCCCAGGATGACTTTTATTTCTCCCGAGAATGTCTGCTACCTCATTTGCAACTACTTCTTCTGATGCGAAACAAATAGCTGGGTCAAGGTTTCCTTGAAGAATTGCTTCTGGCCCAAGCCTCATACGCGCAATATCAAGCGGAGTCCGCCAATCTATTCCCATCACTGAAGAACCAGCTGAAGCCATTAATTCAAGAATTTCTCCGGTCCCGACACCGAAATGAATAGTTGGAATATTTAAAGCATTTATTGCTGAGAATATTTTCTTACTGTGGGGTAAAACAAAACGCTCGTAAACGGCAGGACTTAGTGCTCCTGCCCAACTGTCAAATAATTGAATCGCAGAAACTCCCGAAGCAATTTGCGAATGTAAAGAGGAAATAACTATCTCTACGAGTCGATCCATTAATGAATCCCATAAAGCTGGATCTTCAAGCATCAGTGTTTTAGTTCGAGCGTAGGTTCTAGAAGGCGCCCCTTCAATTAAGTAAGAGGCAAGAGTAAATGGTGCACCTGCAAAACCAATTAAAGGAACATTTAATACCTTTACTAATTGCTGAATTGTTTCTAAGACATAGGGAGTGTCATCTTCTGGTTGAAGCGGTCGTAGACGTTTTAAATCATCGGCGGAAGAAAAGGGGGTTTCTACCACTGGTCCAATGCCAGGATGAATCTCTACGCCGAATCCAAGAGCATGCAGAGGAACGACTATGTCCGAATACAAAATGGCAGCATCGGTGTTATACCGATGAACCGGTTGCAAAGTAATTTCAGTTGAAAGATCAGCATTTTTTATTGCATCTAAAATGCTTCCATCTCCTCGAATCTTTCTGTATTCAGGCAAAGATCTTCCCGCTTGTCTCATGAACCACACAGGGGTATGTTCATGCGGCTCGGCTCGACAAGCAGCTAAAAATGGAGAATCAGATAAAGGGTTCATTGCATAGATTGGTTTATTGATCGTTCTAGAATTTTACGTGATTTCAGGGCGTGCGGGTTAGAAAGATGAGCAAGTGTTGAAGTCTTAGCCATCTGACAAATTTCCTCTGGGTTGTCTACCGACATATTGTCTTCTCCTCGAACTCTTAGATCTTCCGAGGTCGGTTGAAATACCAGAACAGAAGTTCCATAACTACGGATTCGTTCTACCTCTCTTCGTAAAGTGCGACTATGCCATGCTCTTCCAATTGGACCGCCGGGCCAAGAAGATTCACTTGGAACAGCAGTCATAGCAGAAGAAATTACGACTACGTCAAGGCCTAAAGGCGCAACTAAGTCAGCATTAGTGGAAGAGTGGATACCTCCGTCTACATAACGAACACCATTTAATTCAACCGGGCGGAAATAACCCGGGATAGAGGAAGAAGCTTGAACAGCTGTTCCCACATCACATTCGACATCATCTCTCCCAAAAACCACCCTCTTCCCCGAATCAAAATCAACGCTGCATATCCAAGTAGACATATTTGGCCATGGGTCAGGATGAGATTCATTAATGCGCGCTGAAAGAGAAGAAGCATCTCCTTGCCCTTCAGGCAACATTCCGGCTAAAGACACAACAGGTCGAGGCCTTCCTCGACCCAACACACCTTGAAGTATTAAGTAAGGACTAGCTGGCCACAAAGACTTATGAGGAGGAGGACTCTTTGGAAGACTAAGTGGAGTTACAACTCGACCTCTGATCATTTGTCCTTCAGGGCTCAACTCTTCATTTGAATAATATGCAGCATGATCAGTAGCGGATAAACCTGCACGAAGCCCAACAGCGGTACTAGCACCAGCAGAAGTTCCAACTATTAGATCTGCTGTTCTTGGATCCCACCCAGTAGCTTCAAAGAGTCCTGATAAAACTCCAGAGTGATAGGCGGCACCAGAAGTTCCCCCAGCACTTAATACGAGTCCAACAGTAATCATGCTCCCCATCGTCGCAGATTAAAGGAAGAAACCGACACTTTAGAGCAGATTGGTGAAGATATTTCCTCCGCTAGAATAAATCTTCGGCCAATTATGGGGAAAACGCTCATAGGAGGAATGAATTCTCATAGGAACCATGAATTGATTATGTCCATATTTCCGGAGGGTGTAGATGCATCCTGAACTTGAAGCTGAACAAGCCTATGTAGATAAGGCGTATTTTTATCTGGAATCTGCACGGCTTCGAGCGCTTGATTTGACTGACATGGTGGAGGTAGGACGCGGAGGAACCAATCAAGCTCGCTTTGAAAAAGAAGCAATATGGGATTCAGTTGCTGGTCGTCTAGAGGAACTAGATCTCGGTGAAGCTGCTCTTGTATTTGGGCGTATAGACCAAGAAGAGGGACTTGGGAGCAACCGTTACTACATAGGAAGAATAGGGGTCTGGAATGAAACCCAAGATCCAATAGTTGTTGATTGGAGGGCACCAATCGCAGAAGCTTTCTATCGAGCTACCGGACCAGAACCTATGGGGCTAGAAAGGCGAAGACATTTCGTCAGTCGACGTCGCCAGCTTTTAGCCATAGAAGATGAACTATTTGGAGATATAGAACGATTTCGTGATGGAAGTAACCGTCTTCGAGGTGAAGGAGCGCTAATCGCCGCTCTAGAGACTGAACGAACTGGACGTTTGGGTGACATTGTTGGCACAATTCAAGCAGAACAAGATGCAATTATCAGAGCTCCGCTCGCTGGTGTTTTGTCAGTACAGGGAGGACCAGGTACAGGGAAAACCGTTGTAGCTCTTCATCGAGCCGCTTACCTTCTTTACACTCATCGATTCCCTCTTGAAGGCCAGGGAGTCCTCGTTGTCGGACCAAATCGACTTTTCTTGGCTTACATTGAACAAGTTCTTCCATCTTTAGGAGAAGCAGGTGTAGAGATGGCTTCTCTAGCAGATCTGATTGATCGGGCATGGGTTGATGACCGAAGAGACACAGAAGAAATATCTAGGTTAAAAGGTGACTTACGTATGGTGCGGTTCATTTCACGTGCTATACGAACTCGCCAAAGACCCTTGCGTGAAGATTTTAGAATCGGGCATGGAGTGCAGTGGTTGTATCTATCTGCTGAGAAAAGCGCCGAAATAGTTTCAGAAGCTCGCCGTCGTTTCAGAACCCACAATGCAGCGCGCAGGTTTGTTGAAGCGGAGTTCTTTCAAGAATTAGCTTTAAGTGGGCGTGAATCTCTTGACCCTAAAGGCCTAGCAGAGAGGTTGAGAGGAGATATTCAAATACGGGAAGCACTTGAATGGATGTGGCCAGTGCTAACACCGGCCCAATTGCTTAACGACTGTTTTGGCTCACGTGCGTTAATTCGTGCTGCTGATCCAAAACTTACCGAGAGAGAAGTAGAAGCTCTTTATCGTCCACGTTCTAAAATAGCTGAAGAGGTCCGGTGGACAGCGTCGGACGCATCTTTATTGGATGAGGCTCGTGCTGCTTTAGGCGCAAGACCAGGACGACGTGATCTGGAGGCTATTCGAACTTACGGGCATATTGTTGTTGATGAAATTCAAGACTTGTCGCCTATGGATCTAAGAATGCTTGAAAGAAGATCACTAAATGGGTCAATGACTGTGGTAGGAGATATTGCGCAGGCAACAGGAGCTTGGGCACATAATGACTGGGACAGCATCCTCGAGCACTTACCTGACCGCCGCCCCGTTAACCAATATGAACTTACCGTTGGGTATCGCATCCCGGCACCGCTAATGGATATAGCCGCAAAAGTATTAGTTGAAGTAGCGCCTAATCTCACTCCGCCACGTTCCGTGAGAAGTGATGGAGATCCACCGAGATTCATATCAGCGCAACTTAATGATCAACAAACCGGTTTGATTCAAGTAATAAAAGATGAATTAAACGCAGTTGGTACCGGAAACCTTGCAGTAATTGTTGCTGCATCACAGATAGAAGAAATTGAAGAATTGCTTTCAATTAACAAAATAGATTTTGGGAGACCAACTCGAGCAGGTCTAGATTCTTCTGTAACCGTGGTTCCAGTCGGACTGGTAAAAGGTTTAGAGGTTGATGCGGCAGTAGTGGTCGAACCGAGACGTATAGCTGAAGAGCAAGAACAAGGACTTCGCGCTCTCTATGTCGCGCTTACACGGGCAACAAAAAGAGTAGCAATTATTCATTCCGACTCTTTACCAGAAGTACTTCGCCAGTTTTAAAATTCTGTTCTAGCAACAGCTATTAGTTATGTGATATTGCATCTAATACTTTTAGTCTTGAAGCTCGATACGCAGGAAGAATCGCCGCAATAATTCCAAAGATTGCAGAGATCAGAAGATACTGGATTACAGACCTAACTGGTATTGAAAGCTCACTAACGATTGAAGTATCAATTGCTGCAGTAGCAGCAAGCCCAAAGAGTATTCCCATGGCTACTCCTAAAATTCCACCAAAGAGAGCAATAATTACAGCTTCCCAGCGGACCATACGGCGCACTTGACGTCTAGTCATGCCAATTGCTCGTAGAAGCCCTAGTTCACGAGTTTGTTCATATACCGAGAGAGCCAAGGTGTTGGTGATACCTAAAACCGCAATCAAGAGAGACAAGCCAAGAAATACTGTGATGATCCTCAACACTTGATCAAGCTGCGCTTCGACAGACTCCCGGTATTCTGTTTGGCTTTCTACCGCAAGTTGTGGATACTCATCAGTGAAAGTAGTTACTAATCCAAGGGCTTCATCAGTGTTAGCTAACGGACTGTAAAGGACACTCAGAAAAAAGTCTTGCGTCTGTGGTAGATATTTTTCAAATGTTGAGTTGTCGACAACCCAATTGCCAAGCAGCGTGGCGTTATTGTAAATGCCGGCGATGGTTAGATTTGCTTCACGGGTACCACCAAATTTGACCGAAACTTGATCCCCGATAGCAAAATTGTTTGTTTCTGCGGGATCAGAATGAAGAAGTAATACTCCATCTGAACCGTCAGGGACTTGAGCGTTTATTGAGCCTTCTTCAACGTCAATATCCATGTGTTGAGACAGTAAGGATAAATCCGTGCTAACAACATCCTTGTAGTCATCGGCAACTGTCATTCCGGAGAAAGCAAATCTGTAGTTGATCGTTGAATCAATTAACTCTGGATTTTCTTCTGCGGCGATGCGTAAATCAGTTACAAGATCAGAGGAAAATCCCGTAGGGGGACCGAAACTTCCTTGTGAACTGATAAATAGATCAGCGGAGATGCTTGTATCAAGTGTTTTCCCAATAGTTGCTTTAAGGGAATCGCTAACTACCGCAGCCATGCTTACAAGTGCTAACCCGATAGTGAGAGCAGCAGCAGTTGCCGCAGTACGGCGTGGTCGACGGCCAGCATTCTCTTTTGCAAGCCTTCCGGGCATTCTGAATACTTTCTGGATTGGCAAACCAAGGAAGTTGGCGATTGGCCGTGTGGCTACCGGACTTAGAAGGTAAACGCCCCCAAAAGTAGCTAAAGCACCAGCAGCTAGAAGTGTTAATTGAGGAGCAGTGCTCAAACTGTCTCTAAAGATGCTTGTCAATAACATGATTACACCTATGCAAGCGACGCTAACCCCGCCGATTAAACGCCGTGAAAGACTTGTTGGCGTAAGTCCGGGCTGATCACGAAGAGCTTCAACTGGAGCTATAGAACGCACTCGGTTAGCGGGACCGATAGAAGATACAACAGTAGATCCAATACCTATCACAGCAGCCACAATGATTGTTCGCGAACGGATAGGTAAAGATCCGGAATCACTGCCTAGTCCAACAGATTCAAGTAATTCTTGCCCGCCTAAAGCCAATCCGTAACCAGCGACTAGCCCTAAAGCACTCGCAAATACACCGATTAAGACCGCTTCTAAAATCACAGATTGAACGACCTGACGTGAAGTAGCGCCCAATGCTCGTAGAAGTGCGAGCTCTTTTACGCGTTGCCCAAGAACGATAGAGAAAGTGTTATTGATAATGAAGGCACTAACTATTACAGCAATAATGGCAAAAGCTAATAAAACGTTTGAAAGAATATCAATGAACTGAGAAAAGTCATCTTGGTTCTCTTGGGTAATGGTCTCAGAGTCAACCACTTCTATCTGTATGTCAATATAAGAAGTAAGGGCGTCTTGTTGTTTTTCAGGCAGAGCTAAGAAGTTTGAGGCAAATTGATCAGTAAATCCGTCAAGTAAAGTTTGAAGAGAATTTTGTACTGTCGGGATATCAACCCCTTCTTCAACTTCAATCAATATTTCATCAAAGGTTCCTATTTCCCCGAAATCCCCTAAGGGAATATTTCTATTAAGAAATGTTTGCGCTGTTTCAGTTTCAAAGATAGATATTGTGGCGCCGGTAGCTTTGTTTTCATCGGGAGACCGCCAGTTCGCTGTTCCCACTAACTCAAAAGTCTTATTTCCAGATGGGCCGCTAATTTGATATGTGTTGCCAATAACAAAACCGTTATCAGAAGCAGTATCTACATCAAGAGCGAATTCACCGATTACAGATTCGTCTTCAATGGGACCAGTCCATACTGGGCTACGGCCTTCAACGATGAAATATTGTGTTAATTTCCCTGCTTCGTAGTAATTGACACCAAACTGGGGCGCACCGAAAGTGGTTACGGCTTCTGATTCACCGTCACTATTAATAAATATTGGTTGTACGTTGAATGCCCTGATAAAAGGCGCAACTGTTTTAATACCAGATACTTCGGTATTCACTATTTCAAGAATTTGTTCTGGGACCGGAACGCGAATCGAACGATCAGCGTCCTGCGGCACAGCTGCTCTCACTATTAGGTCTTGGTCACTGCCAATATCAGCAGACAGTTCGTCAAATGAATTCCGAAGTTGATCAGTGAGGAAGAAAGATGTTGAGAGAAACGCCACACCGAGTACAACAGCGAAGGCAGTTAACGCATACCGTAATTTTCTGCGACTTATATTGCGGAGGGTAAGTCTAAACATTAGCCATCAAGGCGTTTCAGGGTGTCAAAGATTTCTTCAGAAGAAGGAGAGCTGAGTTCTTCTACTATTTTTCCGTCTGCGAGAAAAAGAACCCGGTCGGCGCGGCTAGCTGCTGCAGCATCATGGGTAACCATTACAAGGGTTTGGTTTAGGTCATCTACAGCAGATCTCAAGAAATCAAGCACTTCGTTACCAGTGATTGAATCTAGATTTCCAGTTGGTTCGTCTGCGAAGACGATAGCCGGTTGAGAAACTAGTGCTCTGGCTACCGCAACTCTTTGTTGTTGTCCACCAGATAGTTGGTCAGGTCGGTGGTCTAATCGATCCGCAATGCCCACTGCATTAACTATTTGATCTAGCCAAGAGGAATCTACTTTCTGCCCTGCAAGATCCATAGGAAGAGTAAGGTTCTCTTTTGCTTTTAAGGTGGGGATTAAATTGAAGGCTTGGAATACAAATCCAACTTTGTCGCGTCTAAGCAAAGTGAGTTCTCGATCAGATAGGTCACTAAGGGAAACTTCATTTATAAAGGATTGTCCAGTGGTAAGGGTGTCGAGTCCAGCCACACAGTGCATAAGAGTTGATTTCCCAGATCCTGAAGGGCCCATGATTGCGGTGAATTCTCCTGCTTGAAATTCCACATTGATTTCATCAAGAGCTCGTACCTCAGTTTCGCCTTCACCGTAGATTTTGGTTCCATTGACGACGCGCGCCGCTGTAATTGAAGAAGTGTCCATATAGATAGGTTAGAAGTCTTTAGATCAGATGAGTTAAGTTATTTCTATATATGCAAAAAAATTTTGAAGTTCATATACGTCTGGTTGAGCAAAAGGATCTTAACACTGTGTTGTTAATGAACAACGAAGCTGTTCCAGCCGTAAACGAATTAAATGCTGAAGATCTTGAATGGTATTTTGAAGTAGCAAATACCTTCTTTGTGGGAGAAATAGACGGTGAAATAGTTGGTTTTCTAGTGGGTCTTGATGGACCAGGGCTGCCTTATGAAAGCGAGAACTATGCATGGTTTTCATCCCGGTATGAAAAGTTTTTGTATGTAGATCGTGTAGTAGTAGATTCTGGAATTTTCAGTCAAGGACTGGGTCAACTTTTTTACAAAAAATTTATTGAAGACTCATCTGGGTATTCATTTTTGTGCGCCGAAGTGAATCTTCGACCGAGAAATGAGCGTTCTTTACGGTTTCACGAAAAGTTTGGTTTTGAGCCTGTAGGCGAACAAGATACCAACGAAGGCAAGAAGACCGTTCAAATGCTTGAGTACAAAATTTCTTAGGGTTAACCCGGGACAATTCTTGTGCTAGCTGGCTGCTGTCCTAGGGAGCCACAAGACCAACAAAGATCTCCGAGGCTACCTCGCCAAGTAACTTCACAATGACTACATGCCAAACTCACCCATCCGAGGGGTTCATTTGATGCAACAATTCCCTGTTGCAATGGAACAGATTGGTTTAAAAATGGTTTAAGGGCCATGCGCGGCACCCTAATCAAGCCAGAGACCTGAATGGGTGATACCCCCAAGGTTTCGCTTCTCGTATTGTCCTCTAGCCTTTGTAAATAACAAGAAACATAAATTACCTATGTAAATAAATCATTGCCTAGGAGGCATCGTGACAGAAGAAAGCCAAGACATACCAGCAGCAGACGGTTCTAGCCCACGACGCACAGAGTTTTCTGCGCCACCCCCCATGGTGATAGATGTTGAAAAAACCTATACGGCTGAAATGGTTACTTCCATGGGGTCAATGACTATTCATTTGAATCCTGCTTTAGCCCCTAAAACAGTAAATAACTTCATTTTTCTGGCACGTTGGCATTACTACGATGGGATCATTTTTCACCGAGTGATTGATGGATTTGTTATACAAGGAGGGGACCCACAAGGTACAGGTATGGGTGGACCTGGGTATAGATTCGAAGATGAGTTACCGGCACCAGGACGCTATGAGTTGGGTTCATTGGCTATGGCTAATGCTGGACCAAATACAAATGGAAGCCAGTTCTTTATCATCACTGGACCAAGTGGTCAGGGCTTACCGCCTCAATACTCATTATTTGGTCAAGTAATTAGAGGCTTAGAAGTAGCAGACGCCATGCAAAAAGTCCCTACTAATCACAGTGATCGACCAGAAACTGACATAGTGATTGAATCGGTAATAATCACGGAAAACGAGGAGGTATAGAGATGGCATCGTCAAATTACGGAATAAAACAGGTCGGAATTGTCGGTGGAGGACAAATGGGAGGTGGAGTCGCTGAAGTAATGGCTAAAGCAGGACTCCAAACAGTAATCAAAGAAGTCAACGCTGAACTAGCAGAAAAAAGTCAAGCGGGTATTGAAAAATCATTAAACCGTGCCTTAGAGCGCGGGAAACTTGACCAAGAGTCCCATGCCGCAGTCTTATCTAATCTCTCCTATACAACAGATCTTGCCGATCTTGCATCAAGTGATCTGGTAGTTGAGGCAGTAGTTGAGTCGTATGAATTAAAGGCACAAATTTTTTCTGAACTGGATGAAGTGGTGACATCTTCCGAGGCAGTTTTGGCTACAAATACATCGTCAATACCAATTATTGATATAGCGATGAACACTAAGAGGCCAGAGCAGGTCATTGGCTTACACTTCTTCAACCCAGCTCCAGTAATGAAATTGGTAGAAGTCATACCATCAGTTAGAACTTCAGAATCGGTGACCCAAAACATAACTAGCTTCACGACAGAAGTAATTGAAAAAACTGTGGTCGCAGCTAAAGACCGTGCAGGCTTTGTTGTCAATATGCTCTTAGTCCCTTACATGCTGGCTGCTATGAAAATGTATGAAGCAGGCCATGCTACGGCGGAAGACATAGATGCAGGTATGAAACTTGGAGCGGCTCACCCAATGGGCCCATTGGAACTAAGCGACATGATTGGTCTCGATACTATGCTGCTTGTCGGTGAAACCTTGTTTGCTGAATACGGGGATGCCTTTTATCTGCCGCCACCGCTATTGAAGCGCATGGTTGCCGCAGGCCAACTCGGCAGAAAATCAGGACAAGGTTTCTATTCTTACTAAGAGTAAAAGGGAAGTTATTAGACGATGAGGTTAGCCCCGTTGCCTTAGTTGCTTCATGAATGAATATGTCGTCTGCTGATTCTAAAAATAGTTCACCAATTGGACTCGTTGTGAATCCGCGATCAGGAACGGACGTAAGAAGAGCAATTGCTGCAGCTGGGAGTGTCACAGTTGCAGACAAGGTCAACATTGTCAGAAGGGTCGTCCTTGGAGCATGTGAGGCTGGAGCGAATCGTTTTATTGTGCAAGGTGACCCTCATCGAATAATTGAAAGAGCGACAGAAACAATTCGTGGAGTAGAACTGGATTGGGTAAAAGACCCGCTTACCTATTCAGAACAAGACACGGTTAATGCGGTGCGGTATATGCATGATCAAGGGTGCATGGTTGTGGTGGTTCTCGGAGGAGATGGAACGAATCGAGTAGCAGCACTTGCTTGGCCAGATATACCGGTAATTCCAGTGTCGACCGGTACAAATAATGCATTTCCTATTTTTGTTGAAGCGACTGTGGCTGGAGCAGCAGCGGGACACTTAGCGTTGGGTCAAGTTTCTATAGATGAAATAGCACAAAGATCTAAGGTCGTCAGATTAGAAGTATGTGATCAAAATGGAATTTCAGAAGAACCAGATTTAGCATTAATAGATGCCGTTGCGGTGAGAGACCGATATGTGGGATCACTTGAACTCTTTGATCCAGAGACTCTTTCACTTGCGGTTCTCACTCAAGCCGATCCTTCTTCCGTAGGATTTGCCGGGGTAGGCGGACTGATTGAAGAAATTAGTTCGTCAGAAGACGCTGGTCTCCTCATTCGGTTTATTTCTCCTTCAAAAAGTGATCGTGTTGTTCGCGGTCCTACTGCTCCCGGGCATTATGCCGACCTTGGATTAGCAGAAACGAAAAAAATTGGATTAGGAGAGGAAATAATTTTGGAAGGCCCTGTGCTTTTAGCTTTTGACGGAGAGCGAAAGCGACGTCTAGTTGACGGGGCCAAAGCCATAATTAGAGTTCAACGAGATGGCCCAAGAGTTATTGATGTGGCAAAAGTTATGAGATGGGCTGCACAAAATAAAACGTATATAACTGAAGACCCTAAAAGTTGACTCTCAGTAGGTCATCAATATGTCTGGCAGTTGATCAAAAGAAGCAGCTACTGAAAATATGAAGTCTTTTATTTCGGATTCATCAATATGTTCATGTTTCCAAGTTGAGTGATGAGGAACATGGATAGCTCTTCCTCCAATCGTGAGCACCGGCAAGATATCTGATGGCACCGAGTTCCCAACCATAATGAATTCTTCAACATTGACTTTATGACGTTGAAGAACTTCTTCATAAGTTTTTGAGTCTTTCTCTCGGACGACTTCAATCCCTTTGAAGTAATGGCTCAGGCCGCTAGAACTAATTTTTTTATACTGATCAGTCGGGTCACCTTTTGTGATTAAAAGTAGTTCATAGCTCTTGGAGAGAACGTCCAATGTTTCAACTACTCCAGAGAGAATCTCCACGGGATGTTCGATGATCCACCAACCGTTTTCAATAATTGATCTAGTCAGATCAGCATTAACTTCGCCTTGAGTTAGCTCTATGGCAGCTTGGATAGATGAGAGCGTGAAACTTTTCACGCCATACCCATAGCGTTTCACGTTGTTTCTTTCTATATCCAGCAAGGTTTCATCAACGACTTCGCCGTCAGCCCATCTTGATAATAAATTGCGAAGTTTTTCTTGAGCAAAATCAAAACGTGCTTGGTTTTCCCAAAGGGTGTCGTCTGCATCAAGGCCAAGTGTTAGGGCAGAA
>CEVW01031790.1_pt1 | contig 12692 bp, 7 predicted proteins | sample 427061 | NCBI WGS metagenome assembly CEVW01 (sample SAMEA2623774, study PRJEB7988) | marine metagenome | biome: marine biome (ENVO:00000447); feature: surface water layer (ENVO:00002042); material: "saline water (ENVO:00002010), including plankton (ENVO:xxxxxxxx)" | depth 5 m
TTTTAACCTATAAGGAAAAACACCCCCGTTGGTTAGTTGATGATGTTGTTTATGATGTGGAGTCCGAAATAAAATACGAAGGGTACATAAAAAGATCGTTGGTTGAAATCGAATCAATGAAAAAAAGCGAGGGGGTTGTTCTTGCTCAAAACAAGGACTATGCATCAATACCTGGTCTATCTAGCGAAGCAGTAGAGAAACTATCAAAAATAAAACCAGAGAACCTGGGGCAGGCAATGAGAATCTCGGGAATTAAGCCGTCTGATATTTCTGTTCTTACAATAAGCCTAAGGAAGTGACAGCGTTTCACGTGAAACAAGAAGAAGGTAAAGCTTGGGTTTTTCCAGAATCTGCACACAAGTCGCTATTGGGGGGCTCGGATGTAGTTGGCCTCACCAGAGACTCAGCTCCTGTTTTCTTGTCAGAGCACTTGCTTTACCGTAACTCTAGTTTTTTTGTAGAGCTCGAGAACGAAGATGATGCCTTTAGTTTTTATGGGTCTTGCCTTGAGCTTGAACAGGGGTCTTTTGGCTTTTATCCATCACAAAAGACTAAAGGTGTGGTGCCTGGTTTTGACCTAGGAAACAACAGGTTTCGAAAAGAGGTTCTTGTTAAGCTTTTTTCATCAACTTTTTTTTGTTGTGTTGGAACAAGCCGCTCACTTAGAGAAAGGTCTATTCCAATAGGCGCAGAGGACCGAATTGTCCAGTCTGTTTTTAAGGTAGGCGATGTCGTTGATGTTGCGGTCATTTCAGAAACACTTTTTTCGATGGGGTATAAAAAAACAGAAACAACCCAGAGCCCTGGCGCATATTCTTTGCGAGGAGATGTTCTTGATGTCTTTCCCCATCACTTTAGAAATCCTTTTAGGCTCTCTTTTGATTTTGAAACAATAGAAAGCATTGCTCTTTATGACCCGGACACCCAACTTACAATAAAACCCCTTAATAAGCTACGCCTTATAGACCACAAAAACGACGAACAAACCATTGATAATATTGATGTTATAGAACACAGCGGGTCTATGGTCGTTATTGGGGTTGCCGTTTCCGGTGAAAGCGTTTCGCTTTTATCAGGCTTAAAAAACAAATGCTTTGACCTTGGTTTAAAAAAGATGGTCCTATCTGGAAAAACCCCAATCGAAAGAGCAAAAAGCGCATCTGTCCTATCTGAAAAAATAAAAAAACATATTCTTGTAGGACAAAAAACAGACTCCTCGCTTAAATTATTTGATTCTGATAAAATCACAATTGTTAAACCCGGTTCAATAAATGAGGGTGCGATTTCAAAAATCATATCTACTGTGATTATATCAGAAAACGACATCTACTCAAAAAAGTCGCTGGGTGACCGGTGGTCCCCTTTGGTGGGACAAGAGGGGGTGGTTTTAGATAAAAACTCAATCGCTGGAACGGCTATTGGGGATTTTGTCGTCCATCGCGATTTTGGAATAGGTTTATATAAGGGTATAAAGATTAAAAACGGTCGAGAAAGCATAGAGGTTGAATATGGAAACAATACCCTTGTTTATGTTTCCCTAGACCAAATAAACCTTGTTCATAGATATGTTGGTTCTGGTAAAAGACCAAAAATTTCTTCTTTGGGTTCAAAAAAATGGGCATCTGAAATAAAAAAAGCAAAAACTGCTGCTGAAAATATTGCCATTGATGTGTTTCGTGGTTATTCCAACAAGGCACAGCCAAGGTCTTTCAAATACACAAAGGAAAATGACCTGGATGGGGTTTTGTCTCTGTCTTTTTCTTTTATAGAAACTCCAGATCAAAAAACAGCAATTAGTGATGTTTTTTCTGATATGAACACACCAATACCAATGGACAGGTTGGTGTGTGGCGATGTTGGCTTTGGAAAAACAGAAGTTGCCATAAGGGCAATGTTCAAGGCTTTTTTATCAGACAGGGTTTCGGTGTTTCTTTGTCCAACAACAATTCTTGCAGACCAGCACTATATGACGTGCCAAGAGCGCCTTGGGTCTTTAGGCGTCTCTGTTTCTCTTTTGTCTCGATTTAAAAGCAGGGCTGAACAGACAAAGATCATTGAGGATTTAAAATTAAAAAAAATAGATGTTTTAATTGGTACACATAGGGTTTTATCAAAAGACGTCGTTCTTCCTGGTCTTGGTTTGTTGGTTATCGATGAAGAGCATCGATTTGGGGTTGGACACAAAGAAACTATTAAAAAAATTCGAAACGGTATTGATGTTTTAACTCTTACGGCAACCCCAATACCCAGAACCCTTCAGCAAACCCTGGTTGGGCTTAAAGATATAAGCGTTATGCTGTCTCCCCCAAAAACAAGGAGGCCTATTTTAACCACCGTGAAATTTTTTGACTGGTCTCTTGTTTTCTCTAGGGTTGAATTTGAACTAATGCGCTCTGGTCAAGTTTATTATTTAAACAATGACATAACCTCAATTCCGTCAACCGTAGAAAAACTTAGAAAACGATTTCCAGAAAATGTTGTTGCTGGTGCCAGTGGCAAGATGGGGTCTAAAGAACTTGAAAAAATTGTTTTGTCGTTCTTTCGAGGAGACATTGACATCCTTGTTTGCACCACAATAATAGAATCTGGACTAGATGTTACAAACGCAAACTCCATTATAATAAAAGACGCTCAAAATCTGGGTCTTGCTCAGCTCTACCAGATACGAGGTCGAGTTGGAAGGGGTGATAGGCAGGCGTATTGCCACCTACTAGTGCCCAATGGAAAACTAGAAGAAAGCGCCTTTAAAAGACTTCGGTCTTTAGAGCAAAACACCGCTCTCGGTTCTGGCTACAACATTTCAATGCAGGATCTCGAGATAAGAGGCGCTGGAGCAGTTTTTGGACACAGGCAGAGTGGGCATGTCTCCACAGTGGGCTTTCAAATGTATTGTGATCTTTTGAGCTCAGAGATAAAGAAAAAAACAAACCCAGACACGGCTGATTGTGTTGCGCCACAAATAACAACACCTCTTTCAACAAACATAGAAGAATCATACGTTGGAAGCATGTCTTCAAGGGTTGATTTTTATTATAGAATTGGCGTTGCATCAACAAATGATGATCTTGAAAAAATAAAGAGGGAACTAATTGATGTTTTTGGCCCCCTTCCTCAGCCAACTAAAAATCTCATATCTTTAGCTACTCTTCGAATTGCATACACAGAAACACCTGTTGTTTTTATTGACTGTCAAAACAAAGAGATCAATGTGGTTGTTGAGGGCCTTGATGAAAAAAAGCTTCTTGTGTTTTTGTCGGTTGTTGGTGACTTTAAAAACCCAAAAGTAAACCAACTAAGGTTTAAAGAAAGGGGGGGCGGTCACCTGGGGGTTGTTTTGGTCTTGTTTAAGAACCTTGATTTTTTTGAAGTTTTGTTTTCTTTTGTTGAATTGTTTGATATGATAAACAAGGATTAAATTATCCGTTTGAGACACTTGTTAATATATTGCTTTCTTTTTTTATCGCTTTTTTGCTCCCGTGAGAATAGAACCGCGAAAGACTCTCGTGTTTATGCTCGGGTTGGCAACAATACCCTTACAGATGAAAATCTTGTTTTGCTTAGTGCTGAAAAACCTTTTTCTAACGATGCTTTACAACACTCAATAGAAAGCTGGATAGATCAATCTCTGATTTTATCTGAAGCAAAAAAGGAGGGCTTTGAAAAAGATCTTGCTTTAATAAAAAAGGGGGAGCTTTATTATAACCAATTAATTATTTCTTCCTTTATTGAAAAACACGTATCAAGCCGTATAAACATCCTAAAGGACGATGTACGACTTTATTACAAACAGAATAAAAGTAGTTTTATTAGAAACCAGGATGAGGCACAAATAGAACAATACATAATGGAAAGTGAAAAGGATGCTCGTAAATTAGTGCGCTCTTTTGGTTCTAAAAAAGCTATTGACACGGATCGCTTTTCGATTCGCTCCACCCACCAAGACATTGTAAAAAGGGGAACCTTTTCAAAAGAGGTGGATGATGATATCTTCATTCGCAAAAAGAGCGTTGTTGGCCCTGTTTTTCTAGGGGGAAACATCTGTGTTTTAAAAGTTTTAAACAGATATAAAAAGGGTTCTTTTTTGGGCCTTGACGAAGTTTATGATGAGGTCTATCAAAGGCTATATAAAACAAAATCAATAACTGAAAAAAACCGGTTGTTGGATAGTTTGAAAAAAAACATGAACATTTATATAAACCCAGAGTATCAATAAAATGAAAAAGTTCCTTTTTTTGTTTCTTGTTTCCTCTCTTTTAAGCAATGACCAAACCCAATACATTGATGGTGTCGCGGCTGTAATAGAGGACCATGTCGTTTTAAAGAGCGATCTTGCGCAGATGGTTAATATGGCTGCGGTTCAAAGCGGCCTGGACCCATTAAAAGACCAAGAGTCTTTTTTGCGTCTTCAGGGCTCCGTTTTACAGTCCATGATAGACCAAAAGATTCTACTTGAAATGGCAGAAGTTGACTCTATAACAGTTGAAGAAAAAGAAGTTGACCAAAACCTGGAACAGCAAGTGCAAATGTTAATAGCTCAGGCTGGTGGTGAAAACAGAGCAGCAGAAATACTGGGCCAGTCCCTAAGTGATTTTAGAAGAGAGTTTTGGTACGACATGAGAGACCGTTTAATATCGGAGAAATACCAACAACAATTACTGAACTCAATAACCATAACGCGTGGGGATGTTGTTGAGTTTTATAAAGCATATAAAGACAGCCTGCCCCCCATCCCAACAAGGGTAAAAGTAAGACACTTGCTTATTCCAGTTTCTCCTAGTGAAGAGTCAAAAAAGAAATCCATAGCTTTTTTAGATTCAATAAAAGGAGAAATTTTAAAAGGGAAGGACTTTGGTTTGTTAGCAAACAAACACTCTGAAGACCCTGGCTCAAAAAACAGTGGTGGTTCTTTGGGTTGGGTAAACAGAGGTTCTTTGGTTAAAGCCTTTGAAACTGCTGCTTTTATGGCAAAGGTTGGTGATATTGTTGGTCCAATAGAAACAACCTTTGGATATCACCTCATAGAAACAATTGCTAAGCAGGGAGATAAAATAAAAGTAAGACATATTTTAACAATCCCAGAAAAAACAATGGATGATAATAAAAGGTCTCGTGATTTTGCGATAACCCTCAAGCAAGACAGTATAAAAACCTTAGAAGATTTTAAGAAAGCTGTAAAAAGACACACTTTTGATGAGTCAACAAAAAAAATAGGTGGAGATCTTGGTTGGATAGATCCAACTAATTATAGTATTCCTGAAATAGGACAAGCAATGGGAATTATTGGAATGGATTCCTGCAGTGCACCAATAAACACTTCTCTGGGTTTTCATTTGCTTTGGTTTGAAGGTATAAAAAAAGGCGGCCGTCCAAACACAACCGACCATTGGCCAGATATTGAAGAAATGGCATTAAATAAAAAAAAGATGGATTGGTATAAAAACTGGATTAATAAAGCAAGGGACTTATTTTTTATTGATTTAATTGGTGGTTAATAGTTTTCCACAATTCACACATATTATATATAATAGAAAACTCTTTTTAAAAAAACATTTTGTTTATGTTGATAAGATTGTTTTTTTTAACATTCTTTTTTTATTTATACACATAAAGAAAAGGTTTATGTCTTTTATATAAATATATCTTTATAAAAACATCAAATTTTATTTTTATAAGTTATACACATTTATACGATCTATATAATAAATAGAGTATTAATAAACATTATATATATTATAGTTATATTGGTATAAATCATTTAAGCTAAATAAATTATTAGATTATATAAACCATTATAGGTCTATGTTTTTTGTTCTTTTTCTATAATTAAAAATGGATAATAAAATGAAAAAAACAATTATTCTTTTTTCGCTCTTTTTAATGATTTTTCCAGGATGTTCAAAAGTAGATATTATTGAACTTCCAATTACTACATCATCACCCAAAGCGCTTGAGTATTATAAAAAAGCAATGTTGTCATATCAAGTGGGGGATGGATTAGAAAAAAGGGCACTGCTCGATTCTGCTTTAAGCCTTGACCCTGACTTTGTAATGGCCTTAGAGCTTTATGAATCACAAGACCCTATTTTAAATAGAGAATATCAGGAAAGAGCAAAGAAAAATGCGACCAATGTATCTGAAGCAGAAAGAAAAATATTAACAGCGAGACAATCATATAGAAAAGGAGATATGGATAAAGCCTTAGAAAGCGCAAAATGGCTTGTTGAAAACCATAGTCAATCATATGAATCATATATCTGGCTAGGCCAAATACAAAGCGATAGATATGAGCTTGATGATGCTATTGAAACCTTAAAAAAATCGATAGAATTAAATCCAGATAATTATGATGCATACTCTCTCTTGATGGGACATCATATTGCCGCAGGAACCCAGGTTATGTTACCAGAAGAAAAAAGAAACATTGAGCTGGGAATGAAATATGGTGATGAATTAATAAGAATAAGACCAAATCATGGGTTACCATACCACATGAAAGCAAACTGTTATAGGCAAATAGGGGAGTTTGAAAAAGCAAAACCATTATATGAAAAATCAATAGAAAACAGAAAAGGGCTTTCATCAGAAGGAACAGCATATATAGTATCAGCACATAACTACATGTTTTCTGGTGATTTAAATACAGCAAGACTAAGATACGAAAGCGCAATAGACCTCAATAAAGAAGTACCTCGCAGATGGTTTATTCTTAATCTATATCTAACCTATTCATATATTTTTGACAATGATTATATGGGAGCCATAGATAGATTGTTAATGATTGAAAACCAACTTGAAAAAAAGGATTTTGATAAAGCAACCCTACTCCAGGTAAAATCTCAAACCAACTGGCACAAGATGATATGTTACGCTCACAACCAAATGGAAGAAGAGGCATATGAATCGCTATCAAATATCATAAAAAACAATAAAAAAAGAGCTGAGCTATTAAAAGATGATAATGTTTTCAGAGAAATAAAGAGCAATGAACAGTATCAAACCGCATGGGTCAACATTCTGTTTGGTAAATATGACATCGCAAGAAAAAATCTAAAACAATTAAGAAAGATTCAAGAGGAAATAAAAGACCCAACAGCTCTCTATGGATTTTATGGATTGTCAGGAATGGCTGATTTGATGGAGGGAAATTATGATGGAGCCACAACAAATTTTTTAAAAGGAAACAAAAACAACATTTACTTTAATTATTTTAAAGCTCTCGCACTTAGAGCAGCAGGAAAAGAAAAAGAAGCAGAAAACGAATTCACAAAAGTTGCAAATATAAACTTTAGCAATTGGGATATTGCAATAGTTAGAAGGTTGGCGAACAAGCAACTGGGTAAAGTGTAAGGGTCTTGAAAACGAACAAAATATCATATTTGTTTTTTGTTTCTACTCTAATAGCTAGCGTTTTTCAAAACATAGATATTAAAAACATTTCATCCGGTAGGGTCTTGTCGGTCGCCCAAGATAGTTCCGGATTTATTTGGATTGGAACAGATGAGGGTTTAAACAGGTTTGACGGTCACTCTAACAAAACATACAGGTCAAATATTTTTGACGAAAAAACCATATCTGGAAACAGGATTTGGATTACACATTTAGATAAGAACAACACCCTTTGGGTTGGGACAGACAGGGGTGTTTGTTACTATGATGAAAACAAAGACCTTTTTAATAGAATAGATTTTGGGTCAAAACCACTTCACCTGGCGGAAGATACAACCAGTATGTATTTTGCAACAACCAACAAGGGGGTGGTGAGGGTTTTAAAAGAGACCAAAGAAACAATGCTTTTTCAATTTGACCCCCTAGACCCGTTCTCCCTTTCTTCGTCAAAGTTTAGTGAAAACCAAAACACCCCACTTGCAAAAGACAAAGATTTTCTATGGATAGGAACCACGAACGGGTTAAACAAAACAAATATAAAAACAGGCCAAACAAAAAGATACTATAGCGGAAAGACAGATATTGTGAAAGCAGATACGGTAACCTCGATTTTTTTAACCGACAAACACCTATACACCGGAACAACAAAGGGGTTAAGCGCTACACCTATAGATGATACAGAAACCAAAAAAGGAAAAACAACAGAAATAAGCCAAAAACATGTGGTGGCCATATTTGAAATTCAAGAAACGAACCAGGTCGCTGTAATTTTTAAAAATGAAATAATCTTTCTTAAAGATTTGGATGTGGTTCAAAGAATTAAAACAGAAAAACCACTGAAGAAAGTAACAAACCTTAAAACCGGGCAATATTTACTTACATCAAATAAACACAAAAAGGGCGCGTTTTTAACGGTTAAAGGAAAAACGATAGTTCATGAAAAAATAGAAACACCTATAAAAGTAACAGACGTTCTTGTTGATAGGGAGGGCGGTCTTTGGTTGGTTGGGGACAGCGGACTCTTAAGAGCAGGAAACACAACAAACCCTGTTGTTTTTCGAAAAACCACTGAAATAAAAAAAGGTAGGTTTTCAAAAACAAAAGACAACTTATTTATTTTAGACCATAAAAGAATTTTTACCTATTTAAACAATACAAGCACAAGTCACGAAATAAAACTAACAGAAACCGCAAAAGACAAAAACCTATACGTAACCGAAGAAAACACTGTTTTTTTGTATGATAAAAGCATAGAAAAGGTAGAAAAAAGAGGTGGGGGGAGGGTGCTGGCCTCATTTAAGACCCCAATAAACACCGTGTTTTCCAAAGGAGAAAACCTCTTTCTTTCGCTTGAGAACAGTGGGCTTGTTCATTACAGCCTTAAAACAGATATAATCACAGACTATAGAAAAAACAGACTATTGTCAAAAAATCTACCGAGTGGGGCAACAAGTTTTCATATTGACAACAACACACTGTGGGTTGGTAACGACGAAAGCGGTCTGTATGAGCTTGACATAGAAAAACCAGAATCACCCAGGCTGATTAAGCACCACACCTATGAAAAGAACAACCCAAAGTCTTTTTCTTCAAGCTCTGTCTCTTGTTTGACAAAACACAAAGACCTCCTGTTTGTTGGTACCGGAGGAGATGGGTTTTTTATCTATAACGAAAATGGTTTTAGTCGGTTTTCAATTGAAAACGGGTTACCTAGCAACAATATAATCTCGTTTGCTGGGTCTTCAGACTCAACCGTCTGGGTCTTGACAAACGGGGGTCTCTCTCTTGTTAATTGGTCAAATAAAAACATAAGCAACGTTGGGCCCGACGAGGGTTTGCGGTCTTATTTTAAAGACCAAAACTCTTTACTACGAAAGAAAGAAGGGGTGGTTCTCGTTGTTTCTCCCGGGGGTGTACAGGAGGTTGTTGCAGATAAACTATATACAAATGAACATGAGGCAGCGGTGGTTATTGAATCTGTTGAGCTTATTGATAGACAAAACAAAAAACACAAGGTTCAAAAAACAAATATTAGATCAAAGCACACAACACCCATAATTAAAATAAACCTAACCGCCCCAGCCATTTACAAGGCAAGCAACACAACTTTTTCATATTTTGTTGAAAACTATCATACGAACTGGATCGAAAATGGAACCAGAAGGTATATAGAACTACAGGGCCTGGGGGCTGGCACACACACAGTAAAAATCAAATCTTATAACAACGACGGGTACGAAAGCAAAAACACAGCCGAGTTAAGTTTTCAGATTATACCCCCCTGGTGGGAGACATGGTGGGCATATTTATCTTATGTTTTGTTGACAATATGTGGCGTTTTTTATTATGTAAAATATCAAACAAAAGCACAACAGAAAGCCGCCGAAGACCAAAGAAAAGAAGAGGAGCTTGAAGAGGCTAGGCAGTTTCAGCTAGACATGTTGCCCAGAGAAACCCCTCAAGAGCTTGACTTGGATATTTCTGCAACCATCCAAACCGCATCTGAGGTCGGCGGAGACTACTATGATTATTTTCCACAGGAAGACAAAGAAAGCCTTTATGTTGTTGTTGGTGATGCTACGGGCCATGGAATGACAGCAGGGATGATGGTCTCAATCACAAAGGCGGGTCTTTATGGAATTCCACCGATACCCCCAAATGAAGTAGCAACAAGACTAAACACGGTGATTAAGGCAATCGACCTGGGGTGGAATAGAATGGCTTTTAATATGGCCAGGTTTTGGGATGATAGGGTTGAGTTTACCTCAGCAGCAATGCCACCAGCCTATCATTATTGTGGAAGAACAAAAGAGGTTAATGAGATTCTTTTGGGTGGCCTACCTCTTGGTAGCATAAAAGATGAAACCTTTGCGCTTGAAGAGTTTCCCTTTGAAAAAGGAGACAGCCTTGTTTTTTTATCTGATGGACTTCCAGAAGCAACAAACAAAAAAGATGAAATGTTGGGGTATGAGGCTGTTCTTGAGTGTGTAAAACTAAACGGAGAGAAAAACGCAGAGGGTCAAAGAGACGCCTTGTTGGAATTGGGGACAGTATGGCTTGAGGGTTTACAAAACCAAGACGACATAACTATCGTTGTGGTAAAGAAAACAAACCCTTTGGATTGAAAGAACAGTTATTTAATTTTCATTCTCTATTTCCCGAGAAGAAAACAAAACGGGGTACAATACTATGAATGCTAAAACACCACCAAAGGTAGAATTAACAATTCCAATCCTGCAAGACATGGAGCTCGCAGCAACAAACACAGCAGAGGTTGTTGCTAAGCATATGGGGTTGAGCGAAGAAAAGACTGCAGAGATAAGCATGGCCTTAATAGAGGCCACCATAAATGCGTTTGAGCATAGCGAAAGCAAGTCTTCAAACGTTGAAATACACTTTGTAATTCAGGGAGACATGTTGATAATTAAAGTTTCGGACCATGGAAAGGGGTTTGATAAGTCAACAGTTGAGATACCAAACATAGAAGAGAAGCTCTCAGCTGATTATAAAAGGGGTTGGGGCCTTCAGTTAATTCAAGAATTAATGGATACGGTAGAGTTTGAATCAACGGGTGATGGCACAACCGTAACAATGACAAAAAAGAAATAAAGGATAATGTAAAATGGATTTTAGTCTTAAAACAAGAAGTGAGGGCGACGTTGTTATCATAGAGACCAGTGGTTACTTGAACAATGTTGGAGGTGAACAAATTGCCAACGAGTGTTACAAAGAAATAGACAATGGTAAAAAAATGTTTTTACTGGACCTGGAAAACTCAAAAGTTGTAAACAGTATTGGTGTTTCTATTTTAATTGAAATAATTGAAAAACTTCAAGAGATTGATGGAAAACTTGGATATTACAATCTTGCTCCAATTGTTGAAAAAACATTCAATATAATGGGTTTAACCAAATATTCGACCGTTTTTCAATCTGAAAGCGAAGCCCTAGAGGGAATGTCTTAATAACAATTTGAACGTTGGAGGAAAACGGAACAGACCAGTTAGAATACTACCTATCGTCTTTAAATGAGCTTGGGGAGGTTTTAATTGACGCAGACCGCGTTGAGTCAGTTGGAACCGGTATATTAAGGCTTACGTTGGGAACTGTTATGGCGTCGAAAGGCGCCATTTTTTTATATAACAAAGACAAGGAAATAACCCTTTTATCAAAAAGGGGTTTTAATCTAGAAACCCCTCTTCTTTTATCTAGTTCAGAAATTGAAAACCTTAAAGGGTATAAGCACGGGCACTTGATCTTTTCAAAAAAAGATAAAAAATTAAGTGACAAGGTGGGGGGCTATCTAGAAAAAGAATCAGTGAGGGTTGTTTTACCCCTGTTTCATAAAAACAATTTTTTGGGTTTGTTGTGTCTGGGGTCAAAGTTCATGGGAGAAAAATATTCAACCATAGACATTAAGATTCTAGAGATAGTTGCCAGTCACCTAACAAAAGCTCTTTTTAACTATCAACTTCTTGATGAGGTAGAAACAAAAAAGACAGAGATAAATCTAAAGCTGCTGCAACTAGAGACCCTTTTTGATATCAGCGTAGCTATTAGTTCTGTTTTAGATATTGAAGAACTTTGTGAAGATGTTTTATGGCGGTCGGTCGGAATATTAAACGCATCAAAAGGAATGATCTTACTTCAACCAAAAGATAGTCCAATATTAAACCCTTCGGCTAATTTTAACTGGACTGACGACATTCCAATGCTTTCAAAAAAACTTGCAATTTTTAAAAACATAAACGAAAACAAAAAGGGGCAGGTGTTTACCGATACTCATAAAAACCCAATTCAAAAAAAACTAAACGAAGAAAACCTAATTATTGCGCCAATTTCAGCCAAAAACGAAACACAGGGATACATGGTTTTGTGTAACAAGGAAACACGAAAAGGGATAGAGCCATTTAATGACGTAGACCTTGATTTGTTAACAGCTCTTTGTAACCAAGCTGCGGTTGCCATGGAGAACGCAAGGCTCTTTAAGGACATAACAAAAGAGAAACAGTTCAACGAAAGTATTTTAGGAAGCATAGCGACAGGGGTTATAACGATTGACAACCTTGGAGAAGTTGATTCAATCAATTCAGCTGGATTAAAAATATTAAAAACAGAAAAAGAAAGCGTTGTTGGAAATCACTATATGTACCTCTTTGAGAAAGATGAAGAGCTTATAGAGTTGATAACAGTCTCAGAACTAGAAAATGAAATAAAGTCCGAACTTGGGATGTCGCTTAAAACAGTATCTGAAGATACAGTTATCAACACTTCGGTTGCCCCCAGGCTTGACCCAGAAGGGAACAA
>CEVW01131411.1_pt1 | contig 12677 bp, 17 predicted proteins | sample 427061 | NCBI WGS metagenome assembly CEVW01 (sample SAMEA2623774, study PRJEB7988) | marine metagenome | biome: marine biome (ENVO:00000447); feature: surface water layer (ENVO:00002042); material: "saline water (ENVO:00002010), including plankton (ENVO:xxxxxxxx)" | depth 5 m
GCTTTTTGTAGTTCAACGTCATCAATTAAGTCACTTTTGGAGACGAGCACCATGTGCGCCGCTTGAAGTTGACGAATGAAGAGTGGCGCAATTTGGGGGTTATTGAGATATTCGTTTACCGAAGTTGGATCGGTCACGGCAACGATGCCATCTAAATGACATTCGGGTAGTCCATGAATTACTTGACTTATGTTTACGGGATCTGCGACACCGCTGGCTTCCACGAGAACAGCGTCATATGAATCAGCACTTAGCTCCCGAAGTTGTTCGGAGAAATCATCCGATAGCGCGCAGCAAACACAGCCGTTAGATAGTGAAATCTGTTGCCTTGTCATACCTTTCACTAAGTGAGCATCAACTTCTAGGTCCCCAACATCGTTGACGATGACCGCGATTCTTAGACCATCAGCATTTTCCAAGAGGTAACGCATCACAGTTGTCTTCCCGCTCCCCAGGAAGCCAGTGAGAAGTGCTACATCGACCCGGGGTGAAGTACTTCGTCCTTCGTTCTTGACTTCATGAGCAGATCGGATCGTTGACAAGGCGGTACTCCAGGCTGCGTCAATAGCATCTGGAGTCGATTTAGTTGGTTGGTTCACCTTCGAGCACCGTGTCGTGGACTTCTATGTCTTTGATCTTCGAAGGAGCGACTTCATATGGGTCATCGTTCAAAATCGTGAAGTCGGCATGCTTGCCTACCTCGAGAGAACCCAGACAGTGATCACGGTTCAAGATATAAGCAGCATCAATGGTGATCGCGCGAAGTGCGCTATCCACAGAAATTCTCTCTCCAGGAGCCATCACGGTCTCTCCATCTGCACCGAGGCGATTTACCGCACACCATGTAGCCAATAACGGCGAGAGCGGTGTTACCACCAAATTGAAGTCACTATGGAGAGCAAATGGAGCTCCCGCACGTTGCAGAGAACCCAGCCTTGCGGTTGCTTCACTTCGGTCGGGCCCGAACCCGTGTTCACTGTGCAATTGGGCACGAAAGTGCACAAAGTAGATGTTTACTGATGCTTGCCCGCCGAGCGCAGCAAGACGACGGGCTTGGGCAGGTGACGAAATACAGTAGTGCTCAACCGTGAATCGATGATCGAACCTTGGGTGGATCCGTTGCAAAGATTCGAGCGTGTCGAGGGTCATATCTAAAGTGCGATCGCCATTAGCGTGCGAATGGATTTGAATGCCGGCTTTCCAGAAAGGGAGCATCCGGTCGACCATGTCTTCCCACGGAATTTCTCCAGTGTGGGCCCCGTCTTCATCTAAATAACCGGGTTCATTCATTACCAAGGTCATGGAGGGGTATGAACCATCATTCACATATTTGACACCGTGGGTGTTTAAGCGTTCGTTTCCTTCAGCCCGCTTAGATTCCAGAAACTGCAACATCTCGGAGCCAAACTCTCTAACCAGCTTGGGTTCGAAGGGAATCATAAAAATTCTCAGGGGAAATGTGCCTTCTGCTATGGCCGATGCATGATCGTTCCATTCAGGTTCAAATCCGTCGGCCATTCCCCAAACCAGATCTGCGGTAGTGGTTACTCCAGCACCCTTGGCGACAGCTCCCATTCGATCAATAGCTGCACGACCGGCGTTAGGGCCATAGACCTGCTTAGCGACGGGTCGGGCAGCAAGAGCAGTTGCCTCTGTTTCGACGAACCACCCGTTGAGGCGGCCGTCAGGGTACCTTCCGATTCCGTGACCAACCGAGTCGTCATCGACCCCAATCATTTCAATCATGGGCGTGTTGGCGTAAACGATATGGGGGGCGTACGCGATCACCCAGATGGGCACAGAATCACTGATTTGATCAAGCATGTCTCGATCGAGGTGACCAGCCTGACTGGCGGGGTCATAACCCCATGCAGTGATGGGAATATTCGGGTCGTTGTGCTCAGCAACTAAGGCTCGTAGTTGGTTAAGGACAGCATCTCGATTCGGAAGACCCTTTCTAATTCCGCTGGGGGCAGCTGAGTCAATCGGGCCCAAATAGTTAAGGCCCATGTAGGTGCCACTAAGTCTGAGATGCGTGTGGGGGTCAATAAACCCGGGCATCAATATTTTCTCCCTATAGCGATCATCTATTGAATAGGGATAGCGCCGGAGCCAAGGTTGCATTGACTCGATAGAACCTACAGAAACTATCTTTCCGCCGGAGACAGCAACCGCTGACGCTTGGGGACGACCTGGGTCCATGGTGTGAACCTGTGCCGCTGAATAGACCGTTATGTCTTCCATAACTTCCCCTTGACTGATGCCAAGGTACCTTGAACCCCCAACTATTTCTTGGAGTCACGCTTAACCGAAAAACAACTTTTCCAGTGGCGAGAGGGATACTCCTACTACTAGTGAGAAAAGTGCTCCTTGTTTCGGCACCGTAGAATTGGTTTTTGTGGACGAGATTGAATGCACGGCCCTTGAAAGAGATTGGGAATCGCCACCTAATCCCTTGATGCATCCGCCATGCCAGTGTCCCAAATGCAAGGCTGATCCAGTTGAGTCTGATGTAGCACCGGAACGCTTACGGGCAAGTGGCATGCGACAGCGTCCAATGGTAGAAGCGGTTGAGCTTGGCCACGAAGGTCAAAATATTCTTTGAGTTTTGACGATCTGTGTTCCAACTCTTGGTTGAACAATCTAGAAATGACTAACCAGAGCGGAGCGCCTAATGGAGAACCGCCGGTACGCTGATGGTGGGCCGCTAGCTCATCGGGTAGAGCAGGGGACTTTTAATCCCAAGGTGCCGGGTTCGAGCCCCGGGCGGCCTACTTTATTTCGCAATTGTTGCAATGGTTGCATCGGTCAATCGGGCGAGATCTCTCGAACTAATCGATATATCGAGACCACGTTTTCCTCCACTGCAATAGATGCAGTCAAACTCAGACGAAGAAGCATCCAACAGTGTGCCAAGGCGGTTCCGAGTTCCGAGCGGGCTAATACCGCCACGGATATAGCCAGTGACCCGCTCGGCATTGGTAGGCGTAGCCATCGCCGCGCTTTTGTATCCCAGTGCCGCGGCTGCGGCTTTCATATTTAATGTCTTGGCGACGGGTATCACCGCGAGCACATAGAGCGGTTTATCGTTAGCGGAGATTTCCAAAACAAGCGTCTTAAATACTAATTCTGGTGAGACTCCTAGAGCTTCGGCGGCTTCGAGACCGTAGTGACGGTTGTTTGGGTCATGGTCGTAGTGGTGCAGACCAACTTTGACGCCGGCCTTCTCTGCAAAACGGACGGCGGGTGTCATAGATTTCAAGCTTCGCAGAAAAATTTCATCATTCCACAAGACGAATATTATTTCGCCGACGTACCCAGTATTCGTGGTCAACTTCATCAGCTTCGTGTCGGCGTCGTCGTAGACGAGCGATAGCAGCATGGCGCCTGGCCAACATTTGGTTGATATCTTGCTGACTGATCCGGCAGTGATTCATCTCGCGAATACGCGTTTGAACCTTAAGCCGGGTGAGATCTCCAGTCTCGTCTTCAGCCGGTACCTCTAGTTCAAATAGGGTCGGTGTCTCCATAAGCTCTAGTTTCCCAACAGGGTGAGACAGCTAAATAGAGGTTCAGCGACCTGAATGACCAAAGCCTCCTAGCCCGCGTTCGGTTTCGTCGAGCTGGTCGGTTTCTTCCCATACGGCTTCTTCGATTTTTTGAATAACTAGCTGAGCGATGCGATCCCCTCGCTGGACTTCGTAAGGTTCGTTCGGGTCGGTGTTTACGAGCAGTACCTTGAGCTCATCTCTATATCCGCTATCAATCAAACCAGGTGTGTTGAGACACGTAATGCCATGACGTAAAGCAAGCCCGCTACGTGGTTGAACAAAGCCCGCATATCCAGGCGGTATGGCGATTGCTATGCCTGTACCAATTAACGCTCGGCCACCACCCGGGGATAGGGACGCATCTTCATTAGCAATAAGGTCAGCACCCGCATCGCCAGCTTTCGCGTATGCAGGGAGGGGTAGATCGGAATCAAATCGCTGAACTGGAATGAGAACCACCCCCTGACTCTAGGCATAGCGGCTAGATGATGCAGGCACCCTCTCTGCAAGACTCACTCCGCCTAGCATGAACACATGCTTGTTTGGATGGATCTTGAAATGACAGGTTTGGAACCCGCTCGGCACGTCATAGTTGAGATCGCCACAATCATCACTGATGATGAGCTGGAAATTATCGCTGAAGGACCGGATTTAGTTCTTCAAGCTAATGATTCACAGCTTGCAGAAATGGATGACTTTGTCACCGATATGCACACTCGCTCAGGCTTGCTTGATGAAATACGCAAGTCATCGATAACGATGAATGAGGCATCTGAACTAACGCTTAATTTCATCAAAGAACACATTCACAAACCTAGGTCCGTTCCGCTGTGCGGTAATTCAATTGGCACCGATCGGCGCTTTCTGGATGTATATATGCCAGATATTGAAAATTTTTTGCATTACCGCTCAATAGACGTCTCAACTGCAAAGGAATTGGCGCGGAGATGGAATCCTAAGGTTTTTCAAGGGGTTCCCAAAAAAGAAACTTCGCATCGAGCCCTCGATGACATTCGCGAAAGCATCGCTGAACTGCATCACTATCGTCAGCACTTTTTCAACATTGCTGAGAAATCGAATTCGGATTAGATACGGGGGTAGAGTCTCCGTGATGAATCGTCCGATGCGCGAAGAACAACGGCCTCCTGATGAGGCAGTCGTCGAGTTGGCACCCAACGTTCGTCGCCTGCAGTTGCCCATGTCGATGCCTGGCTTAGGTCACGTCAACTGTTACATATTGGACGATGAAAATGGCGCTGCGCTAGTTGACCCTGGGCTCCCCGGACCCGCAAATTGGAAAGCTTTGATGGCGGGTTTGGCTAAAGCCGAGGTGCCCCCGGAAAGAGTCCACTCCATCGTGATCACTCACAGCCATCCGGATCATTTTGGAGCCGCTGGTCACTTTCACCAGAAATACGGTTCTGAGATCATCACGCACAAAAATTTTAGGATGTGGTGGAATCTCGAGGAAGAGGACGATGAGCCCCTTCAAAATGTTTCTTCGTCAAATGAGAACGCGCAACTGCGAGATGACCCTCTCTTTGCTGGGTTAGATACTGGCCCTCGAGGCCCGACCCCCTGGGGCGGAGAACGATACCAAATGCCATGGCATAGGCGGCTTGGCTACGCCATGATGCGCAAAGGCTGGGGAGGATCCTGGTTTTCAACACCAAAGCCAACAAAGAGAATTGAAGACGCAGATCATCTCCGCCTCGCGAGACGGGAATTCGTAGCCGTGCACACTCCAGGGCATACGACAGATCATCTATGTCTTTACGACCCGGAAGCGGGTCTGATGCTGTGCGGTGACCACGTGCTACCAACAATCACTCCGCACATATCGGGCTTTGGTCCAGCCGCTGACCCGCTCAAAGACTTTTTCGTCAGTTTGGATCGGGTAGCTGAATTCGACGGCATCAGATTGGGTCTTCCTGCGCACGGGCAACCCTTTACTAATCTCGCAGGCCGAGTTGAGGATATTAAACAGCACCACGAAGAACGTCTGGATTTACTCAGAGAGGCATCAGATCACCTAGGTCGCGCCTCTGTCCAGAAATACATGAAGGAACTTTTTCAACAACGTTCTTGGGGTCCGATGGCCGAATCAGAAACTTTCGCTCACCTCGAACATCTTCGCCAGATTGGTGAGACCGACGCGACTCGCACTCCAGATGGAATCTTGGAATATTCCTTTGGTTAAATCATCTGTCCTTTAGGGTGCGCTGGGTGGAACCCATCTATACGCCGGCTACCCTCGTTGGCTGGCCATTTTGCTCAGCTGGTTTATTCATTTGACCTTGGCTAAGCGTTTGTGGTGGCCTTTATTTCGTTCATCCTCGTAAGTAAGAATTTATGAAGACAATGAGTGACTCACTTTCAACAATCTGGTCGAGTTTTATGAACTCAACCCCCCGCGCCTTTTGTTACAGCGCGAATGTTGGGTCACGCATGTCAACAAAATTCGATACTGGGACCGCCACGATGTCACCGGCACCATATTTCACCGGGATTAAGCATCAGGCAGGGCGGCCTTCGGAGGAGCAGATGTAGCTGCGAAAAGCACATCAAGAATTCCACTGCAAGGCCGCCGGTTTACCGGCGGCCTTGCTGCTTTTATTCACCAAATCCAGTTCTCAGTCAGTCAACAGAAAGAAGAAGGAGAAACCAATGCTGGAACTTCTCATCGAAACCGAAGACCAATGGAACGTAGCTGGCCGCTGCAACGACAACAACGGGACTTTGACCCATCTATTTTTTTCAGACAACGTCGCCCACCAAGCGCGCGCGAAAGCCATGTGCGCTAAGTGTCCGGTCAGCGAAGAGTGCCTTGAAGCTGCTCTCACTCGAAAGGAACTCTGGGGCATCTGGGGTGGGCAGCTGATCGAAAACGGTCGAATTGTTATCGGCAAACGAGGCCGGGGCAGGCCACCCAAAGAGGCACGCCCTGTAATAGCAGTCGACGAAGTTCCAGTTCCGCCGGAACTGATACCTGCTTAATCGCACAGAGAAGTTGGACCCTCACCTTCTTCTTTGCAGACCCGTCGGGATGAGACCGCTGAGGATTTCCGAAACGGACATCTAACAGCAATCGTCAAGCCGACTTGGTCGAGGAGCCCCTGGGATCGACGATCCTGGGGGCTCTGACGTGTTCAAGGGGTACCGTGACTACTACCGACCCCGGATCGACACTGAGAGCGATATGACCCATTCATGGAGACGCCGATTGATTGGTCTTCTGGTGCTCTACATCGCGGGCGCATCAATCTTTTTATTCGCTGGTAAGGGAGGCCCATCAGAAAGTACCAATGCAAATGATTCAGTTTTCGGTGCTTCGACAGACAGCGTCTACCAACTGACATTCAGGGGTTTCGAAGGCGAAGAGCAGTCGCTGGGCTCGTTTGCCGGAAAACCTTTAGTTGTCAACTTCTTTGCCTCGTGGTGCGCTCCCTGCGTAAAGGAAATGCCCGACTTCGAGAAGCTCCATGCGAATCACGGTGAACGGGTCACTATTCTCGGCCTCGCCGTGGAGGGTAGGCGTCCCGCTCTTGAGTTAGTTAGATCTACGGGCGTGACATACTCAGTTGGTTTGGACGAAAACGACTTACTCATAGAGCTGGGCGGATTCGCCATGCCTACCACCGTGTTCATCTCGAAAGACGGACAGATTTTGGAAAGCCACAGCGGAGTAATCAACTACGAGGGGCTTATTTCGCGACTCGAAGGTTTTGCCGATTATGAATGACCTAAATCTTGCGTTCGCTTTTACCGCGGGCATAATCGCCACCATTAATCCCTGCGGGTTCGCAATGTTGCCTGCGTATTTGTCTTATTTCCTCGGTATCGAAGCCAACGCGGAACCCGGTCCGAACACAAGTGTTAGCCGCGCCCTATGGACGGGATCAGCAGTTTCGGGCGGCTTTCTCATAGTTTTCGGGGCGACAGGCTTACTAGTTTCTGCCGGCTTATCCGTTATCCGGGAAATAGTTCCCTGGATCGCAATTTGTATTGGCACGCTTTTAATCGTCTTCGGAAGTGCGGTGACCGCAGGCAAGCGTCTCGATTTCGCTTTTCCGAAGTTCGAACGAGGCACTGGTGGAAAGGATCTGCGGAACTTGTTCCTTTTCGGTGTTTCTTATGCAGTCGCTTCAATTTCGTGCGCTCTACCAACTTTCATTGTCGTGGTTTCTACATCGGTTACTGGCTTTACAGCTGGGATCATCGCATTTCTCTTCTATGCCGCCGGGATGACCATCACCCTGTTGGCCCTTACGATGAGTTTGGCCTTGGCCCGCTCATCATTCCTCGAAAAAGTCAGATCGATGGTCCGTTTCATCGACCGCGCCTCGGGGGTACTGATGCTGCTCGCTGGCATTTACCTTGTGGTCTTCTGGCTGATTGAGAGGACCGGTAGTTCTTCAAACTTTCTGGTGACATCTGTCGAAGGATGGAGTTCGAGCCTCAGCACCGCCATCGGTGAAATTGGTGGTGTCAGGACAGGAGTTTTACTAACTGTAATTATTGCTCTCGGTTTGATCGTCTGGTTATTGCAGCCTAATAAATCACCAATAGAGACAAATGAGGAGAACAGTTAGTGGCATTGCACCTGGGAGATCATGAATTATTGGAACGCGATCGCCCTTTCGAGGCTCTCTTATCTATGCCAGGCATTAGCGAGGTGCTCCAGCTCGGCTCACGTTTTGGCTTCATGGCCTTCCACGGCGGCTGGCTAGAGGAAGTTACGGACGACATTGCCTCTGCAGCAGCGGAACGGTCGGGAGCCTCGTACTACGGGGTTTTACAAGGTCCAGATGACCAGTGGCATATCCCTTCACATCTTGTGAGCCCCGATGAATCACGAAATCTAAAGCTTTTCCTTGACCATGTAGATGTGGTCGTGGCAATACATGGGTTTGGGAGACCTGACTTGCTTCGATCTGTTTTATTGGGTGGCCAAAACCGTGATCTGGCCGAATTCGTAGCGTGTCGGCTAATCCCTTACTTACCTCACTATGAAATAGTCCACGAGATTTCTGCTATACCACCTGCTCTGCGCGGTCAACATCGAAACAATCCGGTGAACCTTGCTAAAGGCGGAGGAGTGCAGGTGGAACTACCTCCGCGAATCCGAGGTAAGAGCCCAGTTTGGACTGGCTTTAAGGGGCCTGGAAGAGTTCCGCATCACGAGGCTTTGATCAACGGCCTAGCGACAGCAGCACTCGATTGGTCCAATCGAAACGAGTAAACCAAAGTTTCAAGGCGCGAGCCGACCCAGTATCCATGCGCCATCCTTTTGTCGATAGCGGAGTCTGTCGTGTAACCGATTAGGTCGACCCTGCCAGAACTCAATCGAGTTGGGAGTGAAAACATACCCGCCCCAATGATCAGGACGGACGGGCGAGAGATCAGCTAGTTCAGCGTCGAGCGTACTCCATGCCGCTTCGATCTCATTTCGACTGGCTACTGGCCGGCTTTGCTTTGACACGACAGCCGATATTTGGGATCCACGTGCTCGTGATGAGAAATATTTATCACTGCTTCTCTCGTCGATTTTTTCTACTTCACCCGTAAACCGTATTTGTCGCTCTATTTCGAGCCAACCCATTAGCACTGCCGCTTTGTTATTTTGGTCTAGATCAACGGCTTTATCACTTTCATAATTGGTGTAAAACACCAGGCTCTCCCCCAATCGCCCTCGCAATAGGACATTCCGCACAGAAGGCGCCAGATTCGAATCAACCGTTGCCACAGTCATCGCATTTGCATTGTGAAACTTGAGCTCTTCTGCATAACCAATCCACGACTCAAACAAATCCATAGGATTTGAAGGAGCGTCAGCTTCCATCAGACCCTCGGTCATTAGAGCCTCACGAATTTGTTGTAAGGAATTCACTTGTTGCATCACCTTTTGAGTTCGGCTTGTCCACTAGGCACTATGCCATGACAACGCGAGTTGCAACTGCTCTATTAATTGCCGCAGTTATCGGCGCTGGCGCTCGCTGGACTTTAGGAGTAATCGCGGGGGAATCTTGCGGCCTTTTAGCCGCAAACATTTGCGGGTGCATCTTGATTGGCTGGGCGTCTAGCTCACCTCAAGCAAAGTGGGAGTCTCTTTGGTTCACAGTGGGATTATGCGGCTCCTTAACCAGTTTTGCCGCCTTTGCTGTTTCTTTGGGCGCAGCTCTTGAAGGTCAACGGTGGTCTTTCGCTGCGCTTATAGCTCTAGCGACCATCGTGGGTTGCGGAGTTGGTTTCGATCTCGGAAAGTCGTTGGGAGATAGACAATGATTGTTGTTTTATTCGTTGTTGCGGCAGCGTTAGGAACGACAACCCGTTGGGCGGTAAGCGGTCGCTGGGGAATATTTGGTACTTGGTGTTTGAACACCACTGGTGCTTGGGCGTTGGGTTATTTCGCAGGTTTAGGCGATCCGATCATGACAGTTATCGGAACTGCCGGGATCGGCGCCATGACAACAGTTTCGGGGTTGGCGCGCGAGCTAGCTGATCTTCTTTCGCGCTCTCGTTTATTAGCAACTGCCTATTTTGCGGCGACATTGTTTAGCGGCGTCGGGGCGGCTTGGATTGGCATCCGTTGGGGATTTACTTAGCCGCACCCGGCACAGAATCGAATCCTACATAGCTCTGCAGTGCGTCAGGAATGGCGATCGACCCATCGCTTTGCTGACCATTTTCCATCAGAAACACGAGGGTTCTGGAAATTGCGCAAGCGGTTCCATTCAAGGTGTGTAGCAAACCGGTTCCATTCTCGTCTCTGTAGCGACTGCTCATGCGCCGCGCCGAATAGTCGGTGTAATTGGAACAAGAAGTCACTTCACGGTAAGCGCCTTCAGAGGGCAGCCACACTTCAAGGTCATATTTCTTGGCAGCTGCCGAACCAAGGTCTCCTGACGCAACGTTGATGACGCGATACGGCAGCTCCAAAGCGGAAACGATTTCCTCCTGGATGGATCTCAGTGTCTCTAGCTCCTCCCAGCTGTTATCTGGGTCGCAAAATGAAAACATTTCCACTTTGTCAAATTGATGGACCCGGAAGATTCCTCTGGTGTCTTTGCCGTATGTTCCAGCTTCGCGTCGGAAACATGATGAGAAGCCCGCGTAGCGGACAGGCAGAGCATCACGGTCTAACCGCTCGCCCCTATGGAGGCCCGCTAGTGCGACCTCAGAAGTACCAATAAGGAAAAGATCGTCGCCGGCGATTTCGTAGACCTGATGTCTGTCCGTAGGGAAGAAGCCCGCATCGATCATCATTTCTTCTCTAACCAGCACGGGCGGAACCACTGGCACAAACCCATATTTTTCGAGAACATCAAAGGCGAATTGGACAAGCCCAAATTCGAGTCGCACCGCTGGTCCCATCAGGTACGCAAACCGACTGCCGCTATTTTTGACAGCACGCTCACTATCTACGAGACCTAAAAGCTCTCCCAGTTCTGCATGATCGTGTGGTGGCGGAGGTGTCTGCTCGCCGACTTCTTTTTCAGTGCTGAAGGCATCCTCTCCACCCACCGGCACTGTTTCATGTGCTGGGTTGGGAATTTTCAGAGCGAGCTCTTCGAGTTCTTTGGTTGCAGAATCCTCAAGAGCTTCAAGAGCTTCAAGTTCTGACTTAAGTCTGCTGGCTTCTGCAATTTTGGACTCTCGCTCGCTTGGTTCAGCTCGACCTATTTCTTTGGATGCGGCGTTTTGCGCTGCGCGAGCCTCCTCTGCCTTGTGCATTGCTGATCTACGTCGCTCGTCGGCATCAAGAACAGCATCAATCTGCTCAGCTTCTACATCTTTTTTTTCAACTCCAGCTCGGTAAGCCGGGTCATCTCGTAAGCGTCGGAGGTCGATCACAACTGTTGAAGGTAGCGGGTGGAGCGTCTTAGTTAAATTCGATATTGATTTGATTTACCTAATCTGATCAACAAAACGCGCTCAGATCGCAGCCGGAAGGGTTCTGCCAAAACACCATCGAGGTCCCCATAGCGGCGAAAACAGCACAAGCAAGGATAAGACCGGTCACGAATACGTAGGTAAAGACCTTGCTATCAAATTTCAGATGCATGAAGTATGAGACGACGATCTGAAATTTAACGACCATTAGAATCAAGAGAGACGGGACTTCGAGAATGCCAAAATCCCAGAAGTATGTGGCGACTTCTACAGCGGTCAGCACTCCAAGGATGAGCGCAATTTTGATGTAGCCAACATCACTCAAGCCATGATCGTGGTGCTCTTCGTGAGCCTCTTCTTCGGAAGCAGCAACGGTTTCCATATGACTAGTGCTCCTAGGGGATTAGGTAGACGACCGCGAAGATAACGATCCAGACGATGTCAACAAAGTGCCAGTAGAGGCCAATTATCTCAATAGTTTCTGCTCGTTCCGGACCTAACTGCCCGCCGGAAACAAGTGCCCACATTGTGACGAGCATCACAATGCCTAGAGATACGTGGACACCGTGAAAGCCGGTCAGTGTGTAAAACGCGGAGGAGGAAATGTTGGTGGTGAACCCGAGGCCTTCTCGATAGAAGCTAGTGAACTCGTAAACCTGACCTGCAATGAAGATGGCGCCAAGGGCTGCTGTTGTCAGCAGCCATAGTTTGCAGCGCTCCATTTCAGCCCGTTGTATTGACGTCACCGCCAGCACCATCGTGAGAGAACTCATTAGTAGGACAAATGAGCTAACTGAGGTAAAGGGAATGTCGAAAAGATCGGCGGCGGTTGGCCCGCTAGTCGCAGGGCCGACCCGATTCCGGAGCAGGAGATAGGTCGAGATTAGCGAACCGAAAAGCAAACAATCTGAGCCCAAGAAAGACCACATTGTGATCTTTTCGTTGGTCAAGCCTGTGTTGGTTGGTAGGTGATGGTAGTCATCCCATTCCGTCCGGCCGTAGGCAAGCTCGCTGGTCGAAGATTCTGCGACGTCAGTCAACTGGGGCCTCCTCTGCGGTCACGCTTTCGGCTTCGTCGCTACCGTCCGGATCATGGTTGTCGGGCCCATGGTCGTCTCCATGGCCATCATGACCTGCGTCGGGATCGGTCGCGGGCTCCAAACTCCAACCGTACATAGCGCCAAGTAGAAGAACGAGACCTATACCCGTAATCCACAAGTTGTAGATAAGTCC
>CEVW01025407.1_pt1 | contig 12673 bp, 9 predicted proteins | sample 427061 | NCBI WGS metagenome assembly CEVW01 (sample SAMEA2623774, study PRJEB7988) | marine metagenome | biome: marine biome (ENVO:00000447); feature: surface water layer (ENVO:00002042); material: "saline water (ENVO:00002010), including plankton (ENVO:xxxxxxxx)" | depth 5 m
TTTTCGGATACTCAGGAAGCTGTATGCCGCCAATAGTTTCGTTAGTGGTGATGTGAAGAAAACGAGAACCCTCGTCAATTTCGATTTCATTAGCTTCAGGCATCCGAGAGAAGTTGTTATCAGCTCCCGACCACGCCTCGTAAGCAGAGCACAGCAATTTTGCATCTGAAAGAGCTTTCCCTCCCCAAGTTCCTGTATTGAGATATCCGGCTTTCTCATTAGCTGAAAGCAGATTCAATGGAACTTGAGTGAATTGAAGTGAAGCACCTCCTTGGAGGAACAAGATTGCAAAATCGTCTGGCACATTAGCTAAAGATCTAAAGTCCGCCAACGCAGACATATGAACTGAGTCATACTCTGGAGCACGGTGGCTTGACTCAATAATAGACATCCCACTGTTTTCAAAATTCAGCATTTCATTCTGAACTGATTCAAGTACAGGTACAGGAAGCGTGCATGGTCCAGCACTGAAATTGTGTACACGAGATGAACTATTCACGGATGAACTCCTTTGGCAAAAATTGCCTAAATAAATAAAACGAAGACGCTGTAACTAATAATTTAAGACTATCTCTCGGATTGAAGCGAAGGTGAGATAGAGGAATTGTTTCTCAGACTAGTTAGGTAAAGAATTCAATCTAGAAAGAATTGGTTCAACCACTTCTGCAGTTCGATCAGCTGAAGCTGAAAGTGTTTCAGAGTCGAGTTCTGACGTGTCAGATAATCCTAAAAGAATTATCTCGTAGGTAGAACGATCAACCCAGGTTGGATAGTAAGAGGCTTCAACAACAAGGAATTCTCCGTTGTCATTTTCTGCGATTTCTAACCAGACGACCATTCCATCTTGCGTGGCTGGAGGGCATTCATTGCATCGTCTTCGCTCATCTCCTGGCTGGTTTGAAAGGAAGTTCCCTAATCCTGCAATCCCATACTTCTGGTTATGGAAAATAACTGACTGGGGGACATGGGTGCCATGACCAATAACTAAATCAATGTATTCGGAGTTTAAAAGTTGAATTACGGTCTCTTCTTGATGCGTGCTTAAAGTGGAGATGTATTCCTCTCCCCAGTGAACGCTCACTATTATGAAATCCGCTCCTTCTGAACGAGCCTGCTCAGCATCGGAGATGATTCTTCCTATGTCAAGATCGGCTATTAGCCATACAGGGTCGGTTGGAAGCTCAGAGCCATTTAAAACATCAGTTACAGAGAGATGAGCAATAGAGATTCCTTCAACTTCAAAGAAACTCGCTGCGGGTTTTTCATCAGATAAAGACATGCCCGTTGCTAGAACACCAACACGGTTCAGTTGGGTAAGAGTATTAGAGATGCCAGTTGTTCCAGCATCCAGGCTGTGATTGGAAGCTACTGAGCAGCCATCATATTGAGCTGAGGAGATTGCATCCGCTAACTGATACGGAACCTCAAAATTGGGGTAGTACGAAAGCTGCGAGTTATCGCCAGATAGGGGAGTTTCTAAGTGGCAAAGTGAAAGATCAGCAGATTCAAATACTTGCTTGACTGAATCAAACATGTATTCGAAGTTCCAAGAGGCTCCATCTGAAGAACGTGCAGCATCTGCTACAAATTCATGAACAAGAATCTCACCACTTGCCGCGAGGGTAAAAGATCGGACACTATTTTCTTCACTCTGAGTTGTGTCACTGGCGGGTAATTCATCAGTTTCTACTGAGGAAGCAATTTCGGTTGCTTGACGCTCAATTTCCTCACCACTATTTCTAAAAGAAAGAACCAATACAAATATTGCACCGAGAATAATGAGTTGCGAAATTCCCCAAACAGCTCGCCGTTCGTTAATTGGAATCGGGGAGTTTGAGTTCATGACAGATTTCGAAGAATTGGAGTGCCTGGCCGAATGTCCCTGTTGTTGGCTCCGTTCGTTCGAACGACTTGACCACTGACAAGCACGTGAGAAACACCCGTTGATTCTTGTGCCGGATTTTCAATGTCAGCGTTATCGATGATGGTTTCTTCATTAAAAATTGTTATGTCAGCGACCGCTCCACCCTGTAACCGTCCGCGTCTCGCCATATCAAAACTGCATTCTCCTAAAAGTTGGCTTGGAAGGGAAGTCATACGAGATAAAGCATCAACAAGGGTTAGCGTCTCTTTCTCTCTAACGTAACGACCGAGTACACGGCTGAAAGTTCCAGAACAACGCGGATGATTGTTGTGCCGTTGTTCAAGAATTGAGTCTGAACCGATCATCATCCAAGGCGCTTTCAAAGCAGTAGTTATATCTTCTTCAGACATCGCAAATGCCGCAGTGAGAAGATTAGAAGAGCGAATAGCAGGCCATTCAGCCTCAGTCACTCTTGTAGACGTTCCTAAAACTTGCAAGTCTTCATAAGTGATTCCAAATTTTTCTTCAAAATCGTTGAAACGTGAAGTGGCTGCATAAGTGGCCCAAGAAGTGTATGGGTAAGTACAAGCAGTGATCAGTGAACCGCGAGAGCGAGCGTCGTTGATTTGTTCAATTGCTTCGGCCATTCGCCCAGTTCCACCAGTTGAATTCAAGTGCTCAATATGCACACGACAACCAGTTTCTTCGGCAACGGCGATCGCCTCCGCTACAGCATCTTCTTGCTTTGACGGGTCAGTGGTTTCGCCGGTACGAAGATGAAGACATAGAGGAACACCATATTTTGCGGCTACCACGCCGTGAGCCATCAATTCTTCTTCAGTAACTCCAGATGTATATTCCGGTTGCTGATGTATCCCTATTGCCCCTAACTGGATATCTTGATCCGCTAAACCGGTTAAATCTTCAATAGAGACCCCAGGCACTTTTGAAAGAAACTCAATTCCGGCTCCTAGGTCTCGCCGATGAGCGTATTGATCAGTAGCTCCGCCAAAATTTATTGGTGGATTAGTGGACTCACATCTAGATAAAAAAGTATCCATGGGGTAGTCGATTCCATGGAGACAGAGATTAGAAGTCACTCCGTCCGCTACCTTGTACCAATCTCCATAACCGTTTGGGGGATAAGAAAGAAGATCAATGAAACCGGGGGACACAACCAGCCCAGAGGCTTCAATAGTTTTTATTCCGTTCAGACTTTCGAATCCAATATGGGTTATCAAATCTCCATCAATACCAATTTCAGCCCTACCATCAAAGCCGCTTTCAGGATCAATCACTCTTCCGCCGGAAATAACTAACTCAAAAGTGTGCCCTTGAGGATCAACCACTGAATTAGCGTCAAAGACTGGAGGTAAATCTGAAATCAGGGTAGTGGAGCTAGAAGTAGAAGCTGGGATCGTAGTCGTGGAAGAAGTACTGACTGCAACTGGTGACGACGATGAAGAACTTGATTTGAAGACCTTAGGAAGTTTTCGAAGAAGCGCTAAATTTGCCGCACCAAACCCAAGAGCGATCATTAGCCTTCGGCGACTAACAGATTTAGAACTCGGGACTTCTAACTCATTGTTTTGATCTTCAACGGACACAACAATGAACGCTAGTAGCCATAGCAAGACAGTTGGTGGTACTCAGGTGAATACAGCAATTCCTTAGATAGAAGTACTGTAGAAACATGCGAAACAAAGCTATCTCTTCCTCCCTAATTTTTATTTTCCTCTTCTTAGGGATTGGAGCAACAGCTTTCTTTACTTCTGGCGCAAAAGAAATCCTCATACCGAAAGTTTCTGCCCAGCCCATAGCAACTATTGAACCCAACCTTGAAATCAACAGACAATCTCAACGTTCAATCACTTCCTACTGGGGTCTGGGAACGTGGATAGATTCATATGACATAGATCCGTTATATGTAGACAACCCAACTGTTGTCCCTGCTGATGTGACGAAAATGTCTAACAGTGGAATACGTACTCTTTATATGCAAGCTGCTCGAAGTGACAGCCGCGCTAATTGGCCGATAACCGACCCTTGGATTCTCACAGAGTTTCTTCTAGCAGCACACCAAGAAGGCATAGAAGTAGTGGCGTGGTATTTACCAAAATGGGGATCAGGAAATGAAGATCTAGAGCGCCTACAAGCTCTTTCAGAATTTGAAGTACTAGGGCATCGCTTCGATGGGTTAGCGGTAGATATTGAATGGAACAGTGATGGGTTAGAAGGCCAGGAACGATCTCAGCGGCTTATTAAGTTAAGTAATGAAATTCGAATGAGGATCGGAGAAGACCCACTAGGGGCGATCGTGATGCCTCCAGTGCTTACCGATGAAATCAACCCAGATTTTTGGCCAAACTTTCCCTGGAGAGAAATTGAACCAATTTATGATGTTTGGCTCCCAATGAGTTACTGGTCTTTCCGTACAGAAGAACATGCTGACCCCTATTACTACAGTGGAGAAAGTATTCGTTTATTGCGAGAAAATCTCGGCAACCCGGAAGCTAAAGTTCATGGAATCGGAGGAATAGGTCTTGCAGACGGAACTCAGTTACCTGATCCAGGAGAACCTTTGGCCAGTATTGACGACTTAAAACCATTTGTTGATTCTCTAATTGCAACCGGATCCATAGGAGGCTCAATTTATGACTGGGCTACCACCGGAGAATACTCTCGGCAACAATTAGCAGAGTTATTTGCTGATTTATAAATACTTTCATGACTAAATAGTTCAATAAATACGGTTTTTTTCCAAGAAAAATTGAACTCTGATTGGCCCGCGCGCGCGGGCCGCGTACCCTATTTAAGATGGAAAATGTAAAGCAGGGAGCTCAGAAAGGCACAGCTACCACATCTTTTGGTGCGGGTCGACGTGAAAGCCATGACGCCTCTGCTTTTTACAAACGGTTCAAATCTCCCGTTCTGTCTAAAGACGAGACAGTAAATAACGTCGAGAACCTCGGAAATGGATGCATGCATGGCGATGCAAGAGACATGCATCACCTGCCAGATAATTCAGTGGCTTTAGTCGTCACCTCTCCACCTTATTTTGTTGGCAAAGAGTACGAACTAGCAGTTAATGACGAAACACAAGAGAACCATATTCCAGCTTCTTACATTGAGTATCTTTCAATGCTTCGTGATGTTTTCGCTGAGTGTTCAAGAGTGTTAGAACCAGGTGGACGTATTGCAGTTAATGTTGCCAACTTAGGACGTAAGCCTTACCGCAGCCTTTCTTCAGATGTAATACGGATCCTTCAGGACGACTTAGGTCTTCTCTTACGAGGGGAAGTGGTGTGGCAAAAAGCTGAAGGAGCAACTGGTTCTGTCGCTTGGGGATCTTTTCGAAAAGCCGCCAATCCAGTCTTAAGAGACATGACCGAGAGGGTGATTATTGCGAGCAAGGGTCGGTTTGACCGTGCTCAAACAAGCAACGATCGTGAAAGTAAAGGTCTGCCGCATGAAAGTACTATCACGACAGACGAATTCATGGAAGCCACTCTTGATGTCTGGCGCATAGATGCCGAATCAGCCAACCGAGTTGGGCACCCCGCACCATTTCCAGTTGAACTCCCTCGGAGACTTATTGACCTCTATACATACAGAGAAGACCTTGTACTCGATCCTTTTATGGGTTCTGGCACAACGCTTGTTGCAGCGATAAGAGCCGGGAGGCGACCTGTCGGATACGACCTTGAAAGAGATTATGTTGACTTGGCATCTACACGGGTAGAACAAGAAAGGGAAAGAGTCGCAGAAGGCAAGTTAGCTGCTTGGCGTCGCAGAGATTTAGCAGAGTCTGGAAGCCAAGTTCAATTCTTCACTGACGAAACCGCACTTGAAACCGCAGAACATGTTCTTGATCGCGCCAATGAGATGGGTAAAAAAGCGACAGACATTGCAGCCAACATTCTGGAATCTTCTGGATTTGAAATAGTCAAAGAGAAAGCAACATGCAGAAAACTTGGTGTGAGTTTCCCCTTTTTAGTCACCGATCAGGCTGAAGGTATTCAATGGTACGTCGAAGTTTCTGGAGCGTTTACAACAGCTCGACCTGGTATGAGAAGAGCAGACGTTCTATGGAAGACATTAGGCAGAGCTCACGTTTTAGCCTCCGACCCCTCAGAGAACCCACGTCTACTTATCCTTACTTCACATTTACCTCGTCTCGGAAGCGAAGGAGATCGGGCATTAAGAGCAGTGGGTGGTTCAGGATTCTTTGATGCAATAGAAATGTTTGATGATGAAGCGGTTGATCGACTGACTCACTATGCAAAGGTCGCTCCTGACCGTCCTGTTCCCGGATTCTGGACTGAACAAGATATTGCCAACAAGTTTGCCTAGACTCCTGATTTCGTTAAAAGTCCACTTGGTGAGCAGAATGGGTCATTACACAGAAGGAATTTCATGAACGATAGCTGGCCTAAACAAGACGCCCTTAAGCATGATGGCCTAGAGATCTCATGGCTTGATTGGGGAGGGGATGGAGATCCTTTGGTTCTGCTTCATCCAAATGGGTTTTGCGCCGGGATATACGACCCATTAGCAAAACAACTCAAATCTTCTTTCAGGGTTGTTGCTGTGGACCTAAGAGGCCACGGTTTAAGCGAGTTTGTTGTAGATGAGAACAAACTTGGTAATGACGATATGGCTTCTGATGTTCTAGCGATAACTAATCATTTGAATTTTGAAAGTTTCTATCTGCTGGGTGTCTCACTCGGAGGAGGGGTAGCTATTGAAACTGCAGCCCTCGCCAAAGAAAGAGTAAAAGGGCTCATGCTTATCGAAGCAATAGCTATGCCTATTGTGGATGATGCGAGTCATGAACAGTTCTCTAAACAACCTCGAGGTTCTCACCCCCTTGCCGTAGGTGCACGTAAACGTCGAGTTGTATGGCCTGATCGATCTACAGTTATCGAATCTTATGGATCCCGCCCACCTCTAAATAGTCTCGCTAAGGAAGCGTTAGAAGCGTATGTGCATTGGGGTTTTAAAAATAGAGAAGACGGTCAAATTGAACTCGCTTGTGCTCCGGAAACTGAAGCAATAATCTTTGATTCAAATCGTCACGGGCCCATAGAAAGTTTCAAGAAATTATCCGACGTTGAATCTCCGAGTTCAGTTCTATACGGATCGGAGAGTGATCTCAGCCCCACATGGTTCGAAAAGCAAGCAGAAATGCTCGGGGTGCAAGCAGAGAAAATTGACGGATCACATTTCTTCCTCTTTGAGGATATTCATCGAGCAGAAAAAATTATCCGGTCCCATTTCCTGAGGAGTAGCGATGAATAACGAAAATCGGCATCCCGTAGAACTATCAAATGAGGTGATTGACTCGGGAAGAGTTGATGGACAACCGGTCAATCGCTTTAATCAGCAATTAACAGAAATAGACGACGGAATTGCGGTAGTGGAATCTTTTTCTCATTGTTGGATACAAAAAACAGAAGAAGGACTGGTTTGTATTGACGCTAGTGGCCCACAAGCAGGCACGGCAGTAGTTGAATCCATAAGAAGATGGTCAACGGATCCAATGCACACTTTGATTTACACGCATGGCCACATAGATCATGTCGGAGGAAGTGGAGCGTTCCTTTCGGATTCAAAAGAACGCAAACACAACTCACCAAATGTTGTAGCGCATGAAGGTGTTCTGCCTCGGTTTGATCGTTACCGAAAAACAAATGGATGGAATTCAATCATCAATAGACGGCAATTTGGCGGTATTCGCCCTATTGCAAATTTTGGTTTAGGGAAAAGCTTGCCAAAATTTCTTCCAGATGAAGTAGTTGAGCCTGATCAAACCTACCGAGACCAGTTAGAGATGACAGTTGGAGGACGGGACTTTGAATTAAGGCATGCTCGAGGAGAAACAGATGACCACACTTGGATTTGGGATCCTAAAACTAAAGCGGTGTATGCCGGGGATTTCGTTACATGGGTTTTTCCAAATGCAGGTAACCCACAAAAAGTTCAACGGTACCCAATTGAATGGGCTGCGGCTATGCGGGAAATGTTAGAAGTTGGTGCTGAGAAAATATACCCCGCACATGGTTTACCTATAGTGGGAAGAAGTCGAGTTGAGCAGGTATTGGGAGATATCGCCGAAGCCTTAGAGCATTTAGCAGACGCGACTCTGGAACTAATGAATGAAGGGGCCACACTGGATTACATCATTCATGAAGTTGCTTTACCAGAACATCTAAAAGAAAAACCCTGGCTAGCTCCCCAATACGATGAACCAGAATTTGTTGTCCGGAATGTTTACCGCCAATTTGGGGGCTGGTGGGATGGAAACGCAGCAAATTTGAAACCAGCTCCGCATGCGCTGCTATCTCAAGAAATAGTTCAGATTGCTGGTTCAGTGGAAGTGCTAATTGGCCGCGCTCAAGAAGTTGCTGAAAGCGGCGATCTTCGTCTGGCTTGCCACTTAATAGAGATGGCAGTAGCAGCAGAACCCCTTCACGAAGGAGCGCATCGGGCAAGAGCAGAAATTTATTGGCATCGAAGAGCAGCAGAGCGTTCATTAATGTCCAAAGGAATCTTTGCTTCAGCGGCAAGAGAATCTGAAGCTGTTTTTGGTGAAGAAACAGATCAGAAATCCATGCGTTCCAGACCAGAAAAATAAGTCCCTAACTTAAGTGAATACAGCCGTCCTTTATTTCAGGTGCAGGAATCAAGTCATTTAGTAGAAGGTATGAAGTGGCTAGGCCAGGAGCGGGATCAGTTAACTGAAGGGCGGAAGCGAAGTGAGCTGCGAGACTAACCCCGATAGAACTTTCAAGTAACGACGTGACTACAACGTCGATTCCAGAGGCTCTGGCTAAATCAGTTACTTGGGTAGAGGGAACAATTCCACCGATAGCGGATGGCTTTACGATTATGCAGTCCACCGCTTCGCGCTCAATAAGAGTTTCAACAGCTTTAATATTCAGAGCAGTTTCATCAGCGGCTATAGGAACTCCGCAAGCGTTTCTCACTTCTCGTAATTGCTCTATGCCGGAAACTGGCTCTTCAATGAATTCAATTGAAAGATCTTGGAGTTGATTCACGTTTGCTATCGCTTCGCTAACGCTCCAAGCCCCATTTGCATCCAGTCGAATGGAAATGTTTGAATTCGCGACTTCCCTTATTGCATTTATTCGAGAAAGATCTTCGTTGAATGACCTAGCCCCAATCTTTAGTTTCAGTGAACTAAATCCGTCATCGACAATTTGCTTAACGTTTGCAGTAAGTTCTGATGGAGTTTCACCATTTACGAGAATGGAGACTGGAACCTTCAAAGAACTTTCTGGATTTAGATAGTGGCATAAATATTTCTCTTGCTGTTTGGCTTTTAGATCAAAGAGGGCTCCTTCAATGGCAGCTCGTGCAGTTGGAATTAAAGGAGGAGAGTTCTGATCCTCGGTATGCAGCCAGTCCCAAATCGCCTTTTCGGTTTCATCGATTGTTTCATCAGCGAAACCAACCATTGGACAAGCTTCGCCAACGCCAGTACTCCCATCTGAGTCTTTAATTGTGAGGATGACGGTAGGGCGTTCAGTAAAGGTTCCTTTGGCAGTCACAATAGGTGCCCTGTATTTCAATAAATGCCTGCTCACCTCGGCATCAGTAATCAAGTTCATTGATGCTCCACTAGAAATGAATAAATAGCGTCATTTAGCGCAGGAAGGTTTTCTAAATGAACGGCATGACCAGCATCAGGAATCACTGATATAGAACTTTCCTTAAACTTTGCCGACATCTTCATAGCAATACGACGAAATTTTGAATCCTCTTCTCCAACTACTAATAAAGCATCGGCAACAACAAGATCTAAGCTTTGCCATAACGAGGGCTGAACTCCTGTTCCGGCACCACGGAGACTCGCAGCTAACCCCTCCGCATTATTGGTAAGGCGCTGCTGGCGTTGTTCTTCAAGAATTGCTGGATCAAGTCTTTGTTGTGAAGCAAAGAGTGGTTGTTGCATCCAACTGTCAACAAAATTTTCAACGCCATCTTCGATGATCTGATCTGCGAGATCATTGTCGGATCTTTGCCGCGATCTTCTTTCATTTGGATCTGATAAGCCAGGGGAGGAGCTCACTAGAATCAATTTATTTACAGTTTCCGGGTAGGTAACTGCAAAACCTAAAGCCAGTCTTCCGCCCATTGAATACCCAAGTAGATCCACCTCTTCAAGATCTAAATGAGTGAGAAGATCCTTCAAAAGTCTTACCGTTTCTTCAAAACCGTGTAGAGATAAGTCGTCTAAAAGCCCAGTTTGTCCATGACCAGGTAGATCAATCAAATAAATTGTTCGTTCTTCAGAAAGACATTTCGCTAGGGGCAGCATTGCTTCGGCACTGCCGGTAAAGCCATGAAGAATAACTAGAGGTTGTCCCGAACCGACTTGTTGAAAAGAGAGTTGGTTGCTCATGTCAATAAGGCTTCAGCCACTCTTTGCGTAGCTAATCGGTGAATCTCCACATTCTTTTCCGCATCAACCAAAGCATGAATTATGTGGACGCCTGGACGACCGACCGAAGCATTCAGCGCAGAAGAGAGTTCATCCTGGTTAGTTACTTGATGAACATCCGTTTCAACTAGCGACCCTAAATTCTGAATATTCAAATTATGTGGGGTATGGAATAAGCGCTGATAATCAACTTCTGGAGAACCAGAAATAGGAAGAAAGGAAAAAATGCCTCCACCGTTGTTGTCGGCGACAACCACCGTGAGGTTTAGCCCTAGACGATGAGCGGATATAAGTCCACTTAGGTCATGAAGGAGGGTCAAATCTCCAACGAACAAGACCGTAGGGGATTTCATTCCGCATGCTACTCCAACAGCAGTAGATACTTGTCCGTCAATTCCATTAACGCCACGATTAGCAAAAATATTAAGATGCTTTGAGTTGGTGGCTAGGAATGTGTCCAAGTCTCTTATCGGCATAGAGTTCCCTACGACCAAAGAGGCAGTAGACGGTAGTTGTTGAGAAAGAATTTTCACAATCATCGGATCGCAAAAATCAGATTCATCAACTACTTCCTCTAGGACACCTGCAGCAATTGAATCAGCGTGCTTCCATCGATCAATCCAGTCATCTGAAAAGTGCGGAGACCTTGAAACCAACTTCGCCCAATCGCCCGGGTGGGCGTCAATTCGACCGGTAACCGCTCCAACTGGATCTGGATGTCGTCCAATATGATCAACAGTTAGAACTTGCTGTGGAGAGTTCCGTTCCAGCCACAATCGATACGGTTTAGAAGTAGGAAGGCCACCAAGTTGAACCACTAGATCGGGTATTTCAATGTCCGCCCAGGGGGAATTAAATAAGAGATCTCCTGTCGCGATGATATGAGAGTTTTCTGTATGAGGACCCCGTCTAAGCCCGGACGCCGGGTCCGCAATCAGTGGCCATCCCAAACTTCTTGAAAGATTAGCAATTGCGGAAACTTCCTCAGATTTGAGATCCATTGGTCCCGCTACGAGAAGTCCATGTTCAACATCTGGCAATTCAAAACTACTTATTTCTGTTCTAGGTGCCGGGATCTTTGGAGTGAAATCTTCAGGTGGTAAGAACTCTGGAGGTTCTAGAGGTTCTCTAAGAGGCCAGTTAATATGCACCGGCCCTGGATGCGGACTAGAGGATGCTTCCACAGCGGAGCAAGCCAGATCAAGCGAATCTGAGATTGATTCCTCTCCGACTACTTTGACTTGATGAAACCAACGGACATGTGTTCCATAAAGGTTCAATTGATCAATCGTTTGTGGTGCCCCTCTGTCTTGAAGCTCTGGCGGCCTATCAGCTGTCAAAATTATTAATGGCACCCCACTGTGGAATGCTTCAACAACTGCAGGTAAATAGTTAGCGGCGGCGGTTCCTGAAGTGCAAATCAAAGCAACTGGTCTTTTAGTAGATTTTGAAAGCCCCAACGCGAAGAAAGCTGCAGATCGCTCATCAAGGTGTACGGAAATTTCAAGCCCTTCAGTTCGATCTGCAGAAACCACCAAGGGTGTGGATCGAGAACCAGGAGATACTACAACGTGATGAACTCCTGAAGCCTGTAGTTGAGCGAAGAAAGCCCGTAAAGATTCGTACATACTTATTGGGTTTGCGTCAACCATGGCGTTGTCCTTCCGAGGTAAGAATCGGACCAAGTAAAGCACTCAACTTGATATCTGTCTCAAGCAGTTCCCGGTCAGGATCTGAACCTTCAACAACCCCTGCTCCTGCGTAAAGAGTGGCGGTGTTGTTAGTGATTAGAGCTGATCGTAAAGCCACTCTGAACTCTCCATTGCCAGATGAATCAAACCATCCCACGGGACTAGCAAACCAGCCTCGATCTAATTCTTCGTACTCTGAGCGCAGAAGGGAAGAAGGGGCAACTGGATAACCCGAAACAGCGGGCGTTGGATGCAGAGCACTAACGATGTCTAAGAGATGAATATCTGTAGTTAGTTCTGCAGTTATAGGAGTGAATAAATGTTGGATGCCGTGCAATTTCAGTAACTCAGGGTGGGACGGATGTTGAGTTTTTACGCCAAGAGCGCCCAATGCTGAATCAATAGCTTCAACTACAACACTGTGCTCCGATTGTTCTTTAGGACTTGTAATTAGTCCTTGACCAAGGATCGAATCAGTCGCTGGTTCCGGATGCCGGGGAGCAGAACCTGCTAAAGCAGCCGTATACAATTTCCCGTCTTCAACTGCTACTAAACGCTCAGGTGTAGCAGCAACAAAAGAGACATCATCGATACTGACACCAAAAGTGACACAAGCGGGATAAAGGTTACGCAGTGTTGAGAAGAGTTCTG
>CEVW01065621.1_pt1 | contig 12570 bp, 10 predicted proteins | sample 427061 | NCBI WGS metagenome assembly CEVW01 (sample SAMEA2623774, study PRJEB7988) | marine metagenome | biome: marine biome (ENVO:00000447); feature: surface water layer (ENVO:00002042); material: "saline water (ENVO:00002010), including plankton (ENVO:xxxxxxxx)" | depth 5 m
TATAATTGTATTGAACTAATAATAATTATTATACTTAAAAATGAATTAAATAAATTATTAGAGTAAAATGGAAAATCAAACATACGATAATACACCTAGATTTACTTTAAAAAATAAAAAACTAGATGCTAAAATATTAGATATATATGATGCTGATACTATAACAGTATGTATTTATTTAGAAGGTTTTAATTATGTTAAGGTTAGCGTAAGACTATACGGTATTGATACACCTGAATTACGTGGTTCTCAAAAAGACTTAGGTCTTAAAGCACGTAATTATTTAATTAGCAAACTTACAGATATTGTAATAGATGATAATAACACTCGTAATGATATTAGAAATATGATAAATAAAAATACTCATATGATAGAAGTATTATTCGGTGATTTTGATAAATACGGAAGACCCCTAGCAATAATTTATAAAGATAATATTAACATAAATGAAATGTTAGTTAAAGACGGTTATGCTAAAGAATATGATGGTGGAACTAAAGATACTTGGTAATAATTTATGTATAATATATGTCAAGTATAATGTCATTATATGTATTAATAATATCTTGAATAAGTTCATTTGTAATAGGATCGTCGTCAAATATTTTAGAAAACATTAACATACATTTATATTTTAATTTTTTGTTTTTATAATAATAATATTTAAATTTACGAATAAATTTTCGAATTATAGGTCCTGGTATAGTCTTAATTTTTTCATTTTTATTACTACGTTTCATAGGATATAATTAATCTAGTTTTTTTAATTTTTCCATTATAATAATCTAAAATAATTGTATCATTTTTATAATAAATGAGTTCTATTAAAGAAGTTAAAGAAAACATAAATAAAAAAATAAAATCAGGTAGATCTTCAAGAAGTAATTCATCAAAAGGTTCAAATAGTAATAAATCAAAATCTTTATTTATTCAAGATTTTTTACAAGAAACTGATGTAAAAAAGATACAAAGGTTTTTACGTAGTAAATTATTTATAGATAAAAACACTTTAGATAATCGTGTAAAATATTTGCATTATATTCAAAATAAGCTTAAACCAATAAAAGAAAATGATTGTTTAGAACCAGGACAACTTACAGATACTTTTACTGTTAAAAATATTTTACATCTTGAAAAATTATTTAGTTCTAAAGGCACTAATTCCATTATTTATAAAACATCAATTTCAAAGATTTTTGGAACATTTCCAATAGTAACTAAGGTTATGAAAATAACAGAAGATAATATGAATGAAATTAAAATAATGGAAATGGTTAGAGATGAAATAATAATACCAAAAAGATCTAAACATTTTCCTATAATGTATAAAGCAATAAAATGTGATAAAAATATATCTGAAAATCATAAATTATTAAGTATAAATGAATTAGCAAATGGTGATCTAAGTGGTTTAATACCAAACATATTAGAAGATACTAAATTATTTTTTAATATTTTTGCACAAACTTTTATTGCTATAGGTTCTTTTCATATTTTAACAAATAATTTACATAAAGATATTCACGGTGGTAATTTCTTGTGGCATAATAATAATGAGAAAGGTTATTATGAATATATATATAATGGAAAAAGTTTTTATGTAAAAGCGTGTAATTATAATATAATGATATATGATTATAGTTATGCAACTGAAATAACAGGTAAAAAAGAACAAATATCAGATTATAGTGAAATAATACCTACATTTTTAAATGAAAGTTTTAGTAATTCAAATAGTGTATCACCACCGAAAGAAATAAAAGATAAACTTAATAGTATTTTAGATATATTAATGGAAAAATATAAAGATAAAACCGATTATGATGTTTTTTTGTATATAATTGAAAATATTTTCATACCATTTAACATTGTAGAAACAAAGATACCTAAGAAAATTATAAAAACTTACAGATTATAATTTTCAATTATAATAATAAATGGTAAATATTACAATAGATTTTAAAAATAATAAAATATATTTGAGAAGACCTTATATAAAAGGAGGCGAATATAACTTGAGTCTTGATCCTAAAGATAAACTTGTATCTAGTATAGACGACAGAGTAACAGCGTTGTTAAGTAAAGGTATAGATGCTTTATCAAAACAAAAAACAAAGATATTATATGGAAAAAACGAATATGTTCGGTTTGATTATAAACAAACAGAACAAAAAGGATTTTTAAAATTAATTAAAGATAATGAAGAAATAATACATTTATCTATTTTTACTGGAAAAAAATCAACGCCACATTTAACATTTTACAATAGTGAAAATGAAAAAATACATATTTATATAGCTAATTTATTTTTGACTGATTTAAACAATAAAAAATATAATGACTTTAAAGATTTGAAATCAATATGTGACTTATTTTACGATTTATTAAAACTAATTCAAGACAAATTTACTTCTATACAAACTAACGACAAAATAACTAATTACAAATTGCAATTATCACGATATATTACGTTTTTTATGGAAATTTTTAAAAATCCTAGCAAAACTAAATTACAAGATGGTGTTGCATATAATGATAATACAATAGAAACATATATGATTGATGATGATACATTTATAGAAAATATTAATAAAGAAATTATTGTAAAAATAAAAGCAATAAAAGATTTTAGTGATAAAAAAGCTAGTATATTTAATGGTTTAACTGATGAAATAAATAACTTTATTAAAACTAACGAACTTAAAAATATCATTAGTGAAATAAGTAAATATAAAAATCATAATTCTTATCCAATTACTGATGAAAAAAAACAATTTTCAAAATATGATATATTTGAAAATACAGATAGTATAGATAAATTTATTGTAGAATTTGCAAAAATTAAAGAATTTGTAAAATCAGTTGAACTTGCAAAAACAGAACAAATTAGTGCGGATACTACACTACAAAATAGCAAGAATACTTCAGATAAATACAACAAAATTGTTTCCGATATTACTTCATTAAATGTTATATTTCATCCTAACACAAATGCAATGCTTGAAATGATATCAGATATTGAATCTAAATATAAAGAATTATCTCCAAAACAAATTACAAGTTTAAAAAAGTTTATAAAAACTTGCTCTACAAAAAGTCCTATATTACATAAAGCAATATTAAAAGTAAGTGGAATAAATTTATTACAAACAGACATAACAGAAAGTAAAACAGATTTAACAACAACAGGAGGAAAACCAAAAAAACCTTCAAAAACCAAACCAACTTCAAAAACCAAACCAACACCACTAACAAATAAAAGAACTAATTCTACTACACTTAAAAAAAAATGATAACATAAAGCTATATCAAAACTATGTCTCAATTTACACGAACCGTAGTTGAATATACTAGTAAAGAAAAAGTAATAATTGCTAAAAATATTAAAACTTTAAATCAACAAATTGATAAGCTATATGATAACCAAATCTATACTGCAAATAACATTGTTAGTTATTTTAAAGATGATAATGTTATATCAGTAAGTGTATATGGTAGAACTCAATGTGGTAAAACAGGTTGTATGATTTCTACAATCCAACAATTTACGACTAATAATCAAATACCAATTGAAAATATCTATATCATTACAGGCTTATCAGATAAACAGTGGAAAACTGATACTATTAATCGTTTTCCTAATATACTAAAATCTCAAATATTACATCGTCCTAATTTGAATGATAAGTTTATTAATAAAATTAAGAAACAGAAAAATGTATTGATTATAATGGATGAAATCCAGATAGCTTCTAAGAACAATCAAACAATAAATAAAATCTTTACCGAATGTGGTTTCTATGATTTAGAATATCTATGTGATAATGATATTAAAATAGTGCAGTTTTCCGCAACACCTGATGGAAACATAATTGATTTAAAAGAATGGAAAGAACACTCTAAAAGCCTATATTTACAAACAGGTAGGGGTTATACTGGAACATTGGATTTTTTAATACAAAATAGATTGTTTAAATATAAATCACTTGAGATTATTGAAAACGTTAATGAATTGAAGACTCCAATATTAGGATACAAAAACCCAATGTATCATTTAATTAGAGTTCCGTCTAAAAAGCAAGGAAAGCAAGAACAAGTAATCTCAAACTTTACAGAGATATTTAAAAATGATAATATTATCTTTAATACGGATTTTTTACAAACTGATAAAAAGGATATAAATACGCTATTAAAGATAGCACCAACTCAACATACAATTATTTTTTACTGCGAAATACTAAGATGTGCAAAAACCCAACATAAGACATATATTGGTATTTCATATGAAAGATACACTGATAAAACAAATGATTCTAGTATAATTCAAGGTGCTGTAGGACGTCTAACTGGTTATGATGACAACGGTATTAGCATATGCTATACAAATATTGAGAGTATAAATAATTATGAAAAATTATTGGACAATAATATGAACTATACCGATGTTATATGGAATACAAATACAACTAAATATGTTAAAAAAGAAAATAAATCTATAAGTAAAGGAACATTTAATAGCACTAATAATATTGAACAATTTGAAAATACTGAAGACCCAAATGAACCTATTATTAGAACATTTGATAATCAGAAGGAAATGATTAAATGGTTTAAAAAGCATCTACCAAAAGAAACTTATGGTCGTGGTCCAAATAAAAAGAAAATAGATGAAGATGGCTTCTATAGATCAGCAGGTGCTACTCGTAAAGGCAAGCATATAATATCAACTACAACAGTGTATAAAGAACGTAGGTCAGGTTTAAATGATAAAAATAAGTTTAGAAGTTATCCGTGTTATAGTGATATAACCAACCCCGCAACATTAGAATGGTGGTTGATCTATAATAAGCTCTAAAGATATATAATATCCTTACATAATTCGGTTAATAATTCTATATTATGACTAACAAGTATAAATGTAAAAGTATATTCTTTATACTTTTCTTTTATAATTTCTATAAATAACTTTTGATTATGATTATCTAAGGCAGATGTAGGTTCATCCATTAATACAATAGGTCTATTTTTATTTAATATATTACAAATAGTAAATCGTTGTTTTTGTCCTCCACTCATCTTAGTATTTGGTATATCTTTTGTAAAGTCTTTCATTAAATTACTATCACACCTAATATTATTTGTTAATTCTAATAATACAGGTTCTTGTGCTATATATCCTATTACGTCATTATAAAAAAAATCATCATCAATATTTTGTATATTAATATCATTAAAACCAATATCACCTTCATTAACTTTATACATTTTGATTAATAATTTTAATAAAGTGCTTTTACCAATACCAGATTTACCGTAAATACCAAGTTTAGACCCAAATGGTATAAACCTACTAAAATCTCTATATACAACAGACGTATTATAAGAAAAAGTAATATTATTAATGTATATAGCTGGTTTAAAATCTGGTATATATTTAATACGATTTGAAGAATTATTAGGAATATTTAATACATCACGAACTCGTTTAACAACACAAGTATTTTTATAAGTATTAGTTATAATATGTCTATATGATTCTAATATACTAATAATTGAATCTATATATAATAATAATTTATGTATAATTATTAAACTTATATTATTACGAATACCATATGATATTATAAAATAAATTATAAATGTATTATATGTATTAGATAACATTAAATCAATACCATAATAAAAAGCTTCTTTAATATTATTAATACCAATTTGATTTTCTAAATCAATATATTTAGTAATTAATGATTTTTCTAAACAGCTAGTTTTATAGCTATCAATTTTATGAATATAATCGTCAATATAATTATTCTGTTCTTTAGTTAAGCGATCTTTTTCGTGTATAAACTTATCATAAATGTATTTATGATACAAATAATTAAATAATAATTGAAAAAAACATAAAATAAACAATAAAATAGTTAAATCATATTGTATATTCATATTATAAAAAATATAGATAGTTGATAAAGATTGTATAGTAGTTCTAACAAATATATTAAGATGTAAAATAAATAAATCACTTAATATATTAGCATCTTTGGTTATTAATTCAATTGTTTCATTAGAATTTTTATTATTAAAATACGATAAACATAATGAAGATAATTTAAATAATATTTGTTTCTTTTTAATAGCAGAATGCTTAAACATAATTATGCTAAATAAGAAACCTCTAATACCTCCAAATATATTAGCCAATATTTTATAAAATATATACGATATCATAACATCGTATAGATTACTAGATTCTGTTAATAAACTTGAAATTAACGTAGCATAATATATAGGAATAAATGAAGAAAAAAATGCGGAAATAGAAGCAGATAATAATCCAATTAAAATATAAATAATTAACATTTTTAGTTTATACATTTAAAATAAATGTCATCACAATTTAACACTTTATCATTAAGTGATACTAGACAATCCAAATTATTAAAATTAAATCACTCAAGCACAATAGATACTGAAACTTACATTAATATAAATAATTATTATCAAATAGGATCTGTAAATTGTAATTTTGTTATTAAACGAGATAATGAAGAATTATTAGTAATTGATGATAGTAATATAACTTTCAATGTTAATATTGATTTAAATAAGATAAATGTTAATAATGAGGCAATATTATATGATGCAATTATTGAAAATGATCTACTTATTAATACATCAAATGTAAATATCAATAATGATATTATATTATCATCAAATATTATAGATATAAATAAAACTACATATTTTAATAGTAATATTCATACTAACACGTTATATGTAGATACTATAGATAATATATTAGGATGTAATATAATAATTAATAATTTAGAATTAAATCAAAGTGTATTTGATAATCCAAAATTATTAAATAGTGTTAATATTATTCGGGATACTTTAGATAGTTCTAATATTATTAATATTAATATTAATAATAATAGTAATTTGGAAAATATATTAAAAGTTGCTGATACCATTACAATAAATAAAAATGGTGAAATAAATATTAAAGAAAATATTAATATTAATTCAAATAGTATTTATTTACCAGCATTGTCTATTGATAATAAAAATCATCTTACAATTGGTGATACTAAAAATCCAGTTAATGTAGTAGATTATGATACAAAAATAGAATGGAACAGTAATAATAATAGTTTATTACATATACATCGTAAAGATACTTACAAAGAATATGATATTATAAAAGATCCTTTATTATATATAACCGTTGATTATGAACCAAACTGTAATATAATTAAAACAAATTACGATCAAACTGAATTAATATTCAGCAATTTAGAATTAACATTAAGTAGTAATATAACAATTGAAAACCATATAATATATTTAGATCTTTTACCACCTGTTCAAAATGCTATATGGTCTTCAAATACTATACCACTGGTTATAAATCCTGTAGCAAATGATCAGTTTTTAAATACCAGCATAAACTTATATCTTACAGATTATGATTATAATAACTATAACATTTTTGCAAATGAATGTAAATCAACTTCAGTTGAAGAGGTAGATGGTATAACTACATATACTATGAATGTATATATAGGATTTTATAAAACTGAAGATATCAAATTAATAATTTTAGAAAAAACGGATGAACATAAAGCAGGAAAAGGTTATGATATTGAATATAATTTAATAGGATGTAATATAGGATATTGTAATATAATTGAAGATAATTATAGTCCTTACAATATACCAGAAGAAGGTTCAGGATCTATTATAATTAATTTCACGATTCATATATTATACGAAGAAAGTGATGATACAGAAGTAATGTATTATATTAATACAAATCCAATAATAATAGAATGTCCATTGATAATGCATTGTGAGTTTAGTAATAATGATATACTTACATTAAATAGTAATGGATTACTAAGAATAAAAGATCTTAATACATTAAAAGCAACTATACCAGATCTAACAATATCAAATATTCATACTGATGTAAGTTTTAAGAATAATAATATAACAAATGTAAATAATTTAGAGTTAAATAATATAACAGTTGATACTATAGACGCAACAACAATTACCACAACGAATATATATATAGAAGGAGGTCAAACAATACAATTTACCGAAATAGATACATCAAACTTTAATTCAGCGTTTTTTAAATATAATGATACACGAACTAACTTTTTTAACGAAGTTACATTATGTGAAGGACAAATAGAATACGAACTTATAGAAGATTATCGTAGCAATAATGATATATCAGGATTTCTAATATCAAGTCTTAATAAATTGTCAAATATTAATACAATTAATGAAGATATTGCTTATTTTGATGGTAATGTAAAAATAATAGGTGAATTACAAATCGATAATATAAATACAAATAATACTTTAAATATAAAAGATCATATTCGTATAACAGATAACGTAATTAGTTTAGGTGATTATGTAGAAACCTTAACAAATAAAAATAAGATATGGTTTGGTAATTATAGTAATTTATTGGATTATGATCAAGATGAAGACACTATAGATTATACATTTGATACTGTAGTTATATATGATACTGGATTAGCTGTTGATTTTAACATTTATAAAAATTATTACAATTATTTTACAACATTTTATAGTAATTTAGATACAACAAGAAACAAAATAAAGGAATATGCTAACGAATATAATATAAATATGTTTGGAAATGTAAGAGTTGCTACAATTAATAATGAAACAATATTAGAATTATCAGATTACACTGATATCCATAGTATCCCTAAAAATACTATGAATGTATATGGAAATATAAAATGTTGTAAATCTTTTAAGTTTGAAGAAGGCAACAATACTGCAACAATACTTTCAGATACTGCTTTAACTGCGAATGGAAATATAGAAATAGATGGAGAAATAAATACTACAAGTAATATAAATTGTGTTGGAAATATAATAAGTATAGGTTCTATTAGCACAAACGCACATATAGAAGCAAAGAAAGGAGTTCGTAATATATCAGATTCAAGAGTAAAATACGATCTTAAAAAAATAGAAAATGCTGTAAATAAACTTAAATCATTATCAGGATATACATTTAAACGTAAAGATCTTAATGGTATTAAAGATACCGGATTATTAGCACAAGATGTTAGATCAGTATTACCAGAAGTAGTAAATGAAAATGACGAAGGAATATTAAGTATTGAATATTCCAAAATGATGGGTTTAATTGTAGAAGCAATAAAAGAATTAAATGCTAAAATTGATCTTATAAAATAACATATAAATGCTATTATTATCTCTATAAAAATCTTCATTAGTTAAAGGTATAATCGTGTCATCATCAATAACAATGTTATTGTTGTTATCTAAGGCATTGTAATGTCCGCTATTAATACTACCAAAATGATTAATAGCAGAACTTAAATCTAATTCAATTTTATTTTTATTATCATAAAGAATATTATGACTTAACAATATATTTTTATTAATATTAACTTTAAAATTAAGTTTTTGTCCTAAATTATTATACCGATTTAATGATATAACTAAATATTTAGGTAATTTATAAAACTTGATATATTTATCTTGTTTGGATTTCTTTCGACAACATTCGCAATCAATTTCATCAGTAATGTTTTTAATAAAATATTCTTTTAACATTGATATAATGCTATCACCTAAGTTTAAATTGATAGAATAAAATGTTTCAAATGAATAAGTTTTATTTTTACAATTATGGCATATTAATATTTGTAATAAAACCCCTTGAAAAATATCATTCCATATTGATGTTTTATCATTATTATGTTTAGCAATTTGTTCAAAAGCTTTTTGATGTATAATAGATGTAAAAGATTTATTATTATCTATTATATTACCAGTGTTATTGAAAACTTCATTAGATAATAAAGTCCATATTTCTTGTGCGTCTAATTGTTGTCTTGGTTGAAATGAAGAAAATGTAGAATATAAATAATTTAAGAAATTATTAGGTTTAATAATTTTATCATCATAAACCTGCATTAAATGTAATAATTCAAATAATGCTCTAGTAAATGTATTATTTTCAGGTTTATCAAATAAACTAATATTAATTTTACAAATATTAATACATTGTAATAATGAATTAATAGCACACGTATTACCTAAATTAATAAGTTTATTAACCATTTATAAGATCTATTTTATTTGTTTTCTATATCATTATTATAATAAATGAAGAATATCTATAGATTTGATAATACAAAGTTTAGTATTGAAGAATTACGAACGTATATTAATAACGATAAAAAATTATTATCATTGTATAATAATTTGCGTAAAATAATATATGTTAATAATGAAGAATATAAACACGTAATTTACGCATCATCAACAAGTTGCGCTAAAATAATATGTGGAATGTTAAATATTTTAGGATTTTATTCAGCTTACAATAAAGATCATAAATCACAAATGAAAAGTGATGGTAAATGTTTTGCATATTTAACAGCTAATAATGTATCAGGAAAACCTCTAAGTAAATCGTTAGTAAAACAAATAAAAACCACATTTAACGAAAGACCTGATAACATTTTAGGTAAAAATATAAAGATAATTGTAATAGATAAATATTATAAAGAAGGAATAGATCTATTTGATGTAAAGTATATGCATATTTTTTCAAAAATAATTTATGATAATGAAGAAAATCAAATAATAGGAAGAATAAGAAGAACTTGTGGTCATATAGGATTACCTGATGGAACAAAACAGATAATATATTCATATTATCCTACACCTAAACAAGATATAAGTTTTAGTAAAGAATTAACAAAGATATGTTATTATGCTTCAATAGATTATTTTGAATTGCAAGACATTCAAGATTTATTATTTGGTAATTATACAAGAAGTTTAAAAACTAATTTTATATCGAGTAATGGTATGACGGAAGATGTAATGGATTTTAAGAATAGTTTATATGATAAGTATTACGAAATATATAGTAATAATAAATCATCTTGTTATGGTAAGTTTGAACTTACACCAACACAAATAATGATAAAAGATTATTTCGAACCATCTAAAGATATTAAAGGTATATTATGTTGGCATTACGTTGGTTCAGGAAAAACTTGTTTAGGTTTAGGTGTAGCACGTAATTTTATAGATAAGAAATATTCAGTAATCTGGGTATCACGTGGAACATTATTAAAAGATATTCAAAAAAATGTGGAATTATGTTATGATAAAGATAAAATAGATAAAGGTCTAATAGCTGTATCGTATAAAACTTTTACAAATATGCTACAAAATAAAAATAAATATGCTAGAGATAATTTAAGTAATACTCTAATAATAATAGACGAAGCGCATAAGTTATTTGACGGATCATTATCAAGGTTAGAAGCGCCAAATATAGATGTATTACGTAAGGCTATAGAATATAAAACGTGTAAATTGATGTTAATGACGGCTACTCCTTATATCCAAGATCCTATGCAATTGATAAAAATACTTAATTTAATAACAGAAGAGAAAATGCCGGAAAATATTGAAGATTTTGCAAAAGAATATTTAGAAGATGGAAAAACATTTAGTTATACTGGTGTTAATAAGTTTGTAAGAAATGTTTATAAAAATATAAGTTATTTGGATATGTCAAAAGATAATACCAAGTTTGCTATACAAATTAAAAATGATGTCGTATAGATTAAATATTATAAAATGGAATATATTATAAAAAGTATTTTAGAAGATATTATAAATAATGTAATAATGTCTTCTAAAATAATAGGCGCTCATATAAATCGTGAAAAAACTTTAAAGAAAACTATAGAAAAATTGCATAAATATGGAGGTAATGCTTTACAAATATTTACATCTAATCCGTCTAATTGTTCTCCAGCTAATTTAGATAAATATATAAAAGAATACGAATCAATTAAAGATCTAAAATGTAATTTTGTTATACACGCATCATATACAATAAATATAGCATCTTTAGATCCTAAACAAATAAAATTAAATATGAATACAATTACAACTGATTTAATAATCGCAGATAAATATAAGGCAATTGGTGTAATATTACACGTAGGAAAATATGTTAAAAACAAACCAGAAGATTGTATGAAACAAATGAAAGTATTTATGTTAGAAATTATAGGGTTTATTAAAGAAAATAATTTAAATACAAAAATAATATTAGAAACTGGTGCAGGTCAAGGAACTGAAATGATTGTAAATATAGATGACTTTAATAATTTTACAAAAGATTTAGATAAAAAGTATTTTGGAATATGTTTTGATACTTGCCACGTATGGTCAGCAGGTTTTGATATTATAGATGCTTATAATAAATTAAAACATAATATAATTGTAATACATTTTAATGGATCTAAAACACCAAAAGGGTCATTAAAAGATCGCCACGAACAACTATTTTGTGATACTAACACAATACCTATAGATAAACTTACAACATTTGCTAAAAATCTTAAAAATGTTATGATTATATTAGAAACACCAAATGAAGATGAGTATGCGAAGGAAATTGACTTTCTAAGGTGCGTTTAAACCATCTAAATTACCTAAAATATTATTCTA
>CEVW01064344.1_pt1 | contig 12553 bp, 11 predicted proteins | sample 427061 | NCBI WGS metagenome assembly CEVW01 (sample SAMEA2623774, study PRJEB7988) | marine metagenome | biome: marine biome (ENVO:00000447); feature: surface water layer (ENVO:00002042); material: "saline water (ENVO:00002010), including plankton (ENVO:xxxxxxxx)" | depth 5 m
AATATCGAATGGATGATGATGGTAGGTATATGTTTGGATTCCTTTATTTAGTTTGACCTTAACCTCGATTGGTCTATCCTCTACAGGTCCTACAAATCTTGGTGTAGTTATGTCTCGTTCTGAAAATGGTGAATTTTCTAGTAACTGTCCAAAATCATTACGATAGCGTTTAGGAGTCTCAATTGGTGCGTTAGATTCAATAATAAGTATCTTCATTTTAACGTGGTTATGTATTTCCCATATGACACCTCTTGGAATTACAAGATAGTCTCCTGGTTTTAAATCAATGTTCCCAAAATTTGAATGAAATTCCCCATCTCCTTCGTGAATGAATAATACTTCATCCGCATATCCATTTCTATATGGTGAAGTCATGGATTCCTTTACATGTGCTTTAGATATGATAATGTCTTCATTGAAAAAAAGAGGTATTCTAGAAGAAATACAATCACCTTCTGATTTGATTCCGGAAGTGAGTATATGCATGTGCCTGTGCTTATCCTTTGAAGACATTAACTTGGTATATTCTATCTCACCTATTGCTTCAATAGAAGTTGGGGGATTTTTATGATAAACATTAGAATAAATGCCACTGAAGCCCTCACGGCTAATGAGTTCTTCCCAAAGGAGTTCATTCTTATTGTTTCTGAACTGAATATGTCGTTTTGGAGGTATGTTTCCCTGTTTCTGATAAAAAGGCATGGTTAATTATACTATTTTATTTTCCAATACACCGAGTCGTTCTACTTCTAATCTCACTACGTCTCCCTTTTTTATCCATCCATTAGTGTTTTCAGGTCTTAATTCAAGGATGCATCCTGTTCCAACAGTGCCAGAACCTAAATAGTCTCCAGAGATGAGTTTGGTGTTCATTGAGGCGCGTTCAATCATTTTTTCAAATGGGTGATATAGGTCATTAGTATTACCATCAGAAATTAATACGCCATTTATGTGGCATGTCATTCGAAGATGTAATTTCCCTTTATCATCCCAAGCAGTTTCAAGTTCATCTGGTGTCACCATATATGGGCCAAAGCTAGTGGCAAAATCTTTTCCCTTAGCCGGGCCCAGACTCATTGCCATTTCCTCTCTCTGAAGATCTCTGGCTGACCAATCATTACATATGGTGTATCCTGCAATATGATCGGTTGCAGAATCTGCTGAAATATTAGAGCCACCATCTGCAATGATGATTGCAAATTCAAGTTCAAAATCAAGTTCTTCTGTTCCGATGGGATAATTAATATTTGACTTGTGACCAAACAAAGCAGCTGGATTGGAAAAATAAAAAATGGGAATCTTAAACCAGTCTGGATGCATGTCAAGTCCGCGTAATTTTCTTGCCGATCGTACATGTTGTTCAAATGCATAAAAATCTCTAAAAGACTGAGGGTCTGGTACAGGTGCCATTAATTCTAATTCTGATTCTAGATTGGCAATGGGTTTCCCAGAAACAGTACCTTTATCAATGTCTTCATCTGTTATGATAGTATCGAGCTGTTTAAGTTTTTTAAAATTTAATTTCCAGTCCTTAAGGGCTTCCTTTAATGATAGAGGTATGTCTAAGAATGTTTTATCTCCATTTTTTTGATGTAACCATTTAGCAGATCTCCAGATATCTACAATGTATTTATCTCTCTTAAATCCAAAACTAATTTGGTTAGTCTCATTATTACTATAAGATGCAAACTTCATTTATAGATTTCCTCTTTTTTCTTGCTCTCTTTCTATGGATTTGAATAAGGCCTTAAAATTACCTTTCCCAAAACTATTTGACCCCTTTCTCTGGATAATTTCAAAGAATAGGGTAGGTCTATCTTGCAATGGTTTCGTAAAAATCTGTAACATATAACCATTTTCATCATGATCAACTAGAATTCCAAGTTTTTTTAACGTATCAATGTCTTCATCTATTTCACCAACTCTTTCTGTTAAGTTTTTGTAATAAGATTCGGGGGTGGGTAGGAATTCAACCCCACTCTTTTTCATTATTCCAACAGATTGTATTATGTTTTTAGTTGATAGGGCTAGGTGCTGTACACCTGCAGTTTCATAATAGTCTATGAATTCTTGTATTTGAGATTTTTTCAAACCTTCGGCTGGCTCATTGATTGGCATTTTTACTATTTCATTATCATTTGCCATGACAATTGAGCGGAGTGAAGAATACTCTGTTGTTATATCATTATCATCCACAGTCCAAAATCGATGCCATCCAAATACCTTTTCATAAAAATCGCATACGTTTTGCATTTCGCCATCTGGTTGATTCCCAACAATATGATCTATGTGAATAAGTTTTGGCAATTGTGAATCTGGTTGTGGTTGAAGATCAATATATCCAGGTAGAAAACACCCTTTATAATTATTTCGCTCAATAAACGTATGAATTGTGTCACCAAAGGTATGAATTGAAGATATGATTGCCTCTCCATTATCATCTTTGATTTCTGTTGGCTCCATGGCGCTTTTTGCACCTCGTTCTAAGGAAGTTTTCCAAGCATTTTCAGCATTGTCTACCGTAAGAGCAACGTCTTTTATGCCATCGCCATGGCAATCAACATGGCGCCCAATTTCTGTATTCTTTTCAAGCGGAGAAGTGATAACAAGAAAAATATGACCTTGGTTTAATACATAACTGACTCTGTCTCTGCATCCAGTCTCAAGACCACGATAGGCAATAGTATTAAATCCCATTGTCTTATTATAAAAATATGCAGTTTGTTTTGCATTGCTAACATAAAATTCACAATGGTCAAATCCCTTAATGGAATATGGGATGTTATCATTCATAGTATTTCTTTTAATGACTTTATCAATTTTTTATTCTCTCTTTCAAGTCCTATTGATATCCGAATATAAGCTGGCCATCCAAATGCAGTAAGTTGTCTAACAATAACACCTTTTTTTAACAGGCTTTCTGCCAAAAAAGTTGCTCGAGTTTCTGATTCCCATGAAGTAGTAATGAAATTTGTAGCTGAAGAAATATATTTGACATCCAATAATTCTAATTCTTTTTTGATGTATTGCATTCCATTTTTATTTAGTTCGATTGTTTTAGATAAAAAATCACTATCATCAAGTGCAGCGAAGCCTGCTACTTGTGCTAAAGAAGAAGGCTCAAAGGGGACCTTTACCTTGAGCAAATTATTAATAAGTTCATCGTGAGCAAAACCATATCCTATTCTTATGCCACCAAGACCATATGCCTTTGAGAAACTACGCAGCGTAATAACATTATCATATCTGTAGGTCATTGAATCTGGGTAGTCATCTACTTCTTTTGCAAATTCAAAATATGCTTCATCTAGAATGATAAGCACTCTTTCTGGTACGTATGAATAGAAATCATCAAATTCTTTTTTTGTAATATATGTCCCCATTGGATTATCTGGGTTTGCGATATAGACAATCTTTGTATAATCTGTGATTTTATTTGCCATAGACTCAAGATCATAACGATGTTTAGTCATGGGAACCCAATGAGTTTTATTTCCCGAAGCATTTGCAAGAACACGAAAACCAATGAAAGAATTTTCAGCACTGATTAGTTCATCATCTCTAAGTAAAAACGTACGCATTATTGTAGACATGATTCCTTCAGAACCTGAACCCAATACTACATTATCCATTTTGACATGATACATTTCACTAAGTTTTTTTCTTAATTCATATCCTGATGCATCAGGATATCGGTGACTATCAATCATTGAGCCTTGGATTGCCTCTAACGCTTTTGGAGAGGGCCCTAGTGGATTTTCATTGGAAGCTAGTTTGATTATATTTTTTAGCCCCAATTCTCTCTGGACCTCTTCAATAGGCTTTCCAGGTTTATAACTTTTTAATTTTTTTATGTATGAAGGGACAAGAGGCATATATGTTGAATATATTTGTTATGTCAAATTTACAAAGAAATATGTATTTCCTAATGACAGATAAAAAACTTGAGCAGATGTTTTATCATGAAAATTAATGGTCCATTGATACCTGCCATATTTGTTGAACGACCTAATCGTTTTATAACAATAATAGATATGAATGGCAAAAGACATAAGAGCCATTTGCCCGATCCAGGGAGATTAAAAGAACTACTTTTCCCAGGAGCATCTCTATTGGTTCGACCAGCACCTAAAAAAAACAAGAGAAAAACTTCCTATACAACAATCATGGTTAATCTAAGAGGGCAATGGATATCCCTAGTTTCAACACTCCCAAATGATTTCATAAAACATTCTCTGCAAAATAATACCATATCAATTTTTAATTCATATGAAATGGTTAGGCCAGAGGTCTCTGTTAAGAATCATAGATTTGATTTTCTTTTAAATGATAGAAATGGGAAACGATTTTTCCTTGAGGTAAAGTCAGTTACCTTTGTTGAGAATGGAATTGCAAAATTTCCGGATGCGGTTACCCTGAGGGGTATGAAACATGCCAATGCATTATCGGATCTTGTCAAAAGAGGTGGTCGAGCTGGAATATTATTTGTTTGTCAGAGGCCTGATGCAATTTTATTTGAACCCATGTGGAATAGGGATCCAAATTTTTCATCGGCATTGGAAAATGCATTTAATTCAGGAGTTAAAGTATGGTGTATAACACTAAACGTTTCAGAAACAGAGATATCATTTAATAAAGAGATACCAGTAAATTTGAAAAGAAGAGATCAGTGATCAATAAAAAACAAACTCGTGACCTATTGTTTAAACAATTGGTTTTTATTTTATTTATCTCATGTGCTGCTGTGATGTCACCTCCTGGTGGACCAAAAGATGAAATCCCACCAGAGTTGATTGAGATTATCCCACCTAATGGGGCTACTTATTTTAAAGGTGGTCTAGTTGAGTTATTATTTTCAGAATACATTGATGAAAATACCATTGATCGAGCAATTACAATTTTGCCATTGCTAGTTGAAGAGCCAGAAATAATCTACAAAGGAAAAAGACTGCATATTTATTTTCCTGATTCACTTTTAATGGATCAAACATATATAATTTCAATAAATAGAGATCTAACTGATGAACATAAAGTAAATCTTTCACAAGGTATTCAGGTGGCTTTTTCAACTGGATCTGAAATAGACAATGGAATAATTTCAGGCACAGTTCAATATTCAAAAGATGCATCATTGAATTTATGGAAAATCCAAAATGACAATGATAATCTAAAATTCTATGAGAGAGTACCAGATTATGTGATTGATGCATCAAGCGAAGGATACTATGAATTTAATTTTCTTTCATCAGGTGAGTATAGAATCGCTGCTGTTGATAGATCAGTAGCTGGAGTTCCAATTATCCTAGATAGGTTTACTTATGGTCTTAGTTGGTTGCCAACCATAGAGTTAATTGGTCAAGAGACCATTAAAGGTATAAATATGAAAATTCCAGATAAGCTCGGTGGAATAAAGATGATAAATGCTGAAACTTTTCAGGACTCTTGGGGGAGGATTACGTTTACACAAAGTATCAATGATGTTATTAATGATATTCAGTTAGAGGTTAAGAGCGATGATTCATCTGTATTAAACGCAGACCTTTTCCAAGATCCAGAAGACGACACAAAATTATATTTTTTGTTAGAGAATGCTATAAATGATTATATATCAATACACTTGAATGAGGTTAAGAGATGGAATAACACTCTAGTAGAGCCTAGCAGTATTAGATTGAACATGCAGGCAAATATTGATACAACAGAATTATCAATAGTGCAGCCAAATACAAAATATAGACTCCAATTAAAATCAAATTTGATTGAGCCATTGAAAATTATATTCTCAAATTTGATTGAGCCAAGCAGCAATATAAATTCCATCCTTTTGTTGAGGGATTCAGTTTTAATCCCATATGATCTCATCTGGGATACTCCAATGTCTCTTAACCTTTTTCCTAAGACAAATTGGGAGTCCTCATCGAATTATGAATTAAAATTATTCAAGGAGGAGATTTTACCCATTTATGGAACATCGTTTAAAGATTCAGTAACCTCTATTTCTTTTAAAACAAGTGACTATCAAAATTTTGGTTCATTGATAATTAAGACAAAGAAAAGTGAAAGTAGTAATATAATTGCAGAATTACAAAAAATGGAAAAACCCTATTCAATTTTAAGATCAGTTGTAAATTTTGATGGCAAAATAATTATGAGAGAAGTACCTGAAGGAAATTACTCTTTGATGTTTTTTCAAGATCAAGATAGTAGTATGCAATATTCATATGGGCAGATAGATCCGTATCGTACTGCAGAATGGTTTTATTATTATCAGGATACTATAAAGATCCGTTCCAATTGGGATATGGAACTTCAACAAATAGGATTTGATCTGGCTGAATAACTATGAGATGTGTGATATTAGCAGGTGGTAGTGGGACTCGTTTTTGGCCATACAGCAGGTCATCTCGACCAAAACAATTACTAAATATTGTTGGTGAAAAATCCATGCTTCAAATGACTGTTGATCGGTTAAAAAAGATTAAAAAGATTACAGATGTCTATATCATCACCAGGAAAGACTTACATCCTCAAATTATCAAAGAGATAGATGGAGTCGATCCTGAAAATATAATAGTAGAACCTTTAGGCAAGAATACCGCTCCCGCAATCGGCATGATGGCAGCTTTATTTGGATTGAATAATCCTGATGAGATAATGGGTGTATTCCCTGCAGATCATTTAATTGTTGGGCATAGAAATTTTGAAAAAGCCATCAATACTGCTGATTTCATAGCACGGAAAGATGAAAATCTTGTTACCATAGGTATAAAACCTACTTTTGCATCAACGGCCTATGGTTATATACAATATGATGAAAATAGTGAGATAGACCATTTTGACGCTTATCATGTAAAAGCCTTCGCAGAAAAGCCACATGCTAAGCTAGCAAAAAGATTTTTAAATAGTGGGGATTTTTTGTGGAATGCAGGGATGTTCTTTTGGAGAGTTAGTACTTTTATGGATAGTCTTAGTGAATATCTACCTGAGTTACATGATTCCTTAACAAAAATAGCTCCTAAGTTATCTTCAGGGGAGTCGATCGATAATTTATGGGAACTTATTGAACCAGAATCAATTGATTATGGCCTTTTAGAGAAAGCCTCTAATATTTATGTTATATCAGGGGAGTTTCAATGGAATGATATTGGCTCATGGAATGCACTTTATGATATTCTAGGTACCTCAAAAGATGGGAATATAATCAAAGGCAATGGTGAGGTCATTAATGGTAAAAATAATCTAATACATTCAAATGGTAGATTAACTGCTATCGTTGGGGCTGATGATCTTGTTGTTGTTAACACGGATGATGCTACATTGGTTGTGCCAAATGATAAAGTGGAAGATGTAAGAGAATTAATAGAAGTATTAAAGGCAAACGGGAAAGGTAATTTGACATGATTAAGAATGAAAAATTATATTCTCATTTTGAAGACCTTGCAGAAAAACTAGATTTAAAGATTTTAAAGGGTAAGGGTGATTTCATTGGTGGGACATGTATCGTTAATAAAAAAAAAGTGATAGTTGTTAATAAACATAAGCCAATCGAGCAGCGTCTTAAGACTCTAGCAAATAGTTTTATTGAATTTGATCTAGAAAAAATATATGTGGTTCCTGCTGTGAGAGCCTACATTGAGGAGCATAGAACTTTAGACCTTTAATTCCTTGATTTTACATGACCGAGTGATTACACTAGGCTAGCCTTCTATTAATTATTATATAATTTGAATGAGGATACAATATGAAACAATTTTCATCATCTGATATAAGAAACTTCGCAATTGTGGGGCATGGAGCATCAGGTAAGACATGCCTTGCTGAGGCAATGCTGAAACTTGGGGGAGAGATCAATCGACTAGGTACGATCGAAAATGGGTCTACAACCTCTGACTATCACCCAGGGGAAAAATCTAGACAGATATCTATCCACAGTACACCACTCCATATGGAATGGATGGATAAAAAATTTAATTTGATTGATACTCCTGGATATTCAGATTTTGTTGGAGAGGCTCTTGGGGCATTAAGTGTAGTTGATCTTGCCGTTATTACAATACATGCGGTCAATGGAGTAGAGGTCTGTACTGAGACGATGTGGAATCAGGCAACAGGTTTGGGTATTCCCAAAATGCTAGTAGTCAATGGTTTAGATAGAGAGCATGTTAGTTTTGATGCTATCTTGACTCAGGCAAGAAAACGGTTTGGGAACAATGTTTTCCCAATGCAATTACCCATCAATGAAGGGCCTGGGTATAACCAAAATATTGATGTTCTAAGAACAGAATTAATTACATATCAAAACGATGGCTCAGGTAGGATGACAGAGAGTGAACTGCCTGCTGATCTTAAAGAAAAGGTCAGGTCTTTGCATGAAGAATTAATTGAATATGTTGCTGAGTCAGACGATGCATTATTAGAGAAATTTTTTGAAGACGGAAGTTTAACTGAAGAAGAAATGAGAAATGGGATTCATAGAGCAATTCAAGATCAGACCTTCATTCCACTCTTTTGTGTATCATCTACCTCAAATATTGGGGTTGCTCGTTTATGTGATTTTATCTCAAAATATGGTTCTTCTCCCGATGATAGAAAAGTCGTAACAGCAAATGATGAAAACGGTAATGATGTAGATGTCTCACTTGATGGTAAGGAAACTGTATTGCAAATATTTAAGACAATCTCTGAATCGCATGTTGGAGAATTATCTTTATTCAGAGTCTATTCGGGTTCTGTTAATACGGGACAAGACTATCATAATACAAATAGGAATATTAATGAAAGGTTTGGCCAAATGTTTATTCTTAATGGCAGAGATAGAACACAAGTAAATCATTTGTCTGCAGGGGATATTGCTGGAGTTGTAAAATTAAAAGATACTCATACCGGGAATACACTTTGCTCAGGCATGCACGTGACACTACCTAAATTGAATTTACCAAACCCGAATATCCACGCCGCAATTAGGTCATCTGCAAAAGGTGATGAGGAAAAACTTGCTGTTGGACTTTCAACTCTTCATGAAGAAGATCCAACATTTATTTATAGAGTGGATCCCGAGGTGAGACAAACTATCATCTCTGGGCAGGGAGAGCTTCACTTGACAGTTACATCAGAGAGGTTGAAGAGAAGATTTGGGATAGATATTGATCTTGAGGAGCCAAAGGTCCCATTTAGAGAGACAATACTTGGGAAGGGGGAGGCAAAATATCGTCATAAGAAACAATCTGGAGGATCAGGCCAATTTGCAGAGGTCTGGATGAGAATTGAATCGGCTCAAAGGGGAGATGGAGTAGAATTTAAACATTCTCTGGTAGGACAAAATGTAGATCGTGTATTTGTACCTTCAGTAGAAAAAGGCGTCAAAGCAGCTTGCTCAGATGGAATCCTTGCTGGATGTAAAGTGGTAGATGTAAAGGTTGATTTCTATGATGGGAAAATGCATCCTGTTGATTCAAAAGATATTGCTTTTCAAACGGCTGGGAAGCATGCTTTTAGAGATGCTTTTTTGAATTCAAAGCCATGCCTATTGGAACCAATAATGGATGTTGAGGTAAAGATACCAGAAGAATATATGGGAGATATCATGGGAGATATCTCTGGCAAACGTGGGAAGATCATGGGAATGGAATCAGATGGTAATTTTCAAATGATCAAGGCACAAATACCTCAGGCTGAATTATATCATTATGCGACAACTATTCGTTCATTGACAGGAGGAAGAGGACTCCATTCAGAATCTTTTAGCCACTATGAAAAAATGCCAAAGGAATTCGAGAAAAAGGTCATTGAAGAAAGAAAACAAGTTGAAGATGAATAGACTTTGGGCACCATGGAGAATAGAATACATTCGAAGGAAAGAAACGGATGGTTGTGTTTTTTGTCAAAAGTCAAATTCAAATGATGATAAAGATGATCTAGTCCTTTTCAGAGGCAAGGAATCTTTTGTGCTTATGAATCTCTATCCTTATTCAAATGGTCATTTAATGATATCACCCTATTCACATACTTCGGAGACGAATGATCTATCTCAAAATTGTAATCAGGAGATCATGTACCTTGCAAATGAATCAATGAATATTTTAAAAAAGAAAATGAATGCTGAGGGATTTAATTTTGGTGCAAATCTTGGAAAAGCAGGTGGTGCTGGCATTGAAGATCACTTGCACTATCATATTGTACCAAGGTGGATTGGCGATACGAACTTCATGCCCGTTGTTGGTACTACGAAAGTAATGGTAGAGGGTTTAAATGAATCTTGGCTAAGTTTGAAAACTGAATTCGATAAGATAAAGGACATATTCAATGGTTGATTTTCAACGTGCATGGTTACCATATATGTATCTATACATAGTAGGTGGAGGTATTTTTCTAATAGGTATGTATATCATACTTAAATCAAATTCTCTAAATAAAGATAGGGTCAGGCATAGGCATTGGTTTCATGTTTTGATTTTTGGCCTTATTTATTATATGGGCATTCATAGCCTTTTTACATTTGCTGCTTTAGGTCAGATAATGGTGGCAATGATAATAGCAATGATAATGCTAGCAATGACAGCCCATCTTGTTACGACACTTTTTTTTAAATCTGATCGGGTAATCTGATGGAAGCTACAATTCAAACATCATCATATTTTTGGGTTATAATTCTTGGATATTTCACATTGGTCCTAGGGTTTGGTTCCTTCTTTGCTAGATACAATAAGACAACACAGGATTTTTTCTTTAGTGGGAGACGATTTTCTTGGTGGCTAGTTACAATGAGTATCGTTGCAACTGGAGTAGGGAGTCATAGTTTTTTAAAATATTCAGCAAAGGCATACGAGCATGGTTTTTCATCTACGATGACCTATATGAATGATTGGTTTTTCATGCCTCTCTTTCTTTTTGGTTGGCTACCAATTGTTTACTACACAAAGATTCGTTCCATTCCTGATTATTTTGAAAGAAGATTTAATCCTGGTGTCAGAGTCTTGGCAACTATTGCGATTCTTGGCTATATGATAGGATACATAGCAATAGGATTCCTGACTATGGGAAAGACATTACAGCCATTACTTGGTCTGGATCTATATACCATTATTTTCATAGTTGCGGTCATCTCAGGTGTTTACATCACTTTTGGAGGACAAACTGCGGTTATATTTACTGATCTAGCCCAAGGTTTTATTCTAATATTTGCAGGGGTAATGGTCTTTCTTCTAGGAATAAACTATGTTGGTGGATTCTCAATATTCTGGAATGCATTATCACCTGAGTTTAAATTACCATTAGCTCATTTTAACCACCCTGCGAATTTTAATTTTGTAGGTATATTTTGGCAAGATGGCATTGCTGGTTCAGTTGGATTTTTATTCATGAACCAGGGGCTTATCATGAGATTCATGGCTTGTAAGTCGGTGCATGAAGGGAGAAAGGCTGCGGCTTTCAATGTACTAGTATTATTACCAATATCCACCGTGGTTGTTTCCAATGCAGGTTGGGTAGGCAAAGCAATAAGCATTGTTACACCGGAGGCTTGGAATGCATCCACAAAACTTGATCATGTATTTACCCAAGTTGCTTATTTGATTACAGGAAGTGAGGTCGTATTTGCTTTTGTTATAGCAGCAGTTGCTGCTGCTTTAATGAGCACCGTAGATACACTTATCAATGCGGTTGCTGCTGTTGTTATCAATGATGTATACAAACCATTGGTAAAGGAAAAAGATGATAAGCATTATCTAAAAGTAGCAATGATCGTTTCTGCAGGTGCGACAGCGGTAGGAGCTGTAAGTACAATTTTCTTTAATCATTTTCCAACCTTATATGAAGCACATGGGTTTTTTCATAGTACAATGACACCTCCTCTAGTTGTGGCCATTTTTCTTGGAATATTTTGGAAACGTTATAATACTCCTGCCGCCATAGCTACCTTTTTAGGTGGTGCCCTTTTAATGGCAATAGGAAGTAAATACCCTCAGATCTTTATTTCACCTTTTGATCATGGAATCGAATTTAATCCTGATAGACCATACTCATACATAAGAGCACTTTACAACACCCTAGTTTGTGCTGGTTCAGGTGTTTTGATTGGACTATTGACAACTCCACCTGGTGAGGAGAAGACAACGGGTTTAACGGTATGGTCATTGAATAAGGCAAGGGAATATTTTAAAGGTAGTGCACCTAATGATCGCCCAGGGGAAAAAGTTATTGTAGAATGGGTAATAAATGAGGGAGAAGATGATATTGTACAATTCTCCATAAATGACATGGATGTGATGTCAGCAGATGTTGGTGATTTGGCATATTTATCAGATGAGAGAAAATGGCTAGGTGGACTTAAATCATTTCACTCTGTATTTGGGGAGCCACACACAGAGGATGGGAAGGTGTATATTTCCAAATCACATGTGGAAAGTGGAATGCTTGATGATAATTATAAATTACGTGCGGAAAAGGAATTGTAACTTTGAGTAGTTTTGAATTGACATTAAATTCGCCAGCTTTTTTAATATAAAATCATTATTCCGGAGTAGCTCAGTTGGTAGAGCAGGTGGCTGTTAACCAC
>CEVW01141493.1_pt1 | contig 12541 bp, 15 predicted proteins | sample 427061 | NCBI WGS metagenome assembly CEVW01 (sample SAMEA2623774, study PRJEB7988) | marine metagenome | biome: marine biome (ENVO:00000447); feature: surface water layer (ENVO:00002042); material: "saline water (ENVO:00002010), including plankton (ENVO:xxxxxxxx)" | depth 5 m
GGGGATCCTGGGCGTCCTGGAGGACCGGGGGCTCCTTCTTCACCGTCTTCTCCGTTGAATCCTGGTTCTCCTCGTCCTCCTGGGGTCCCGTCGTCTCCTGGGTCTCCTTTTGGTCCTCGGGGACCTTCAATACCATCTAGTCCAGCCATGGCGGATGAAATTATGTTATTTTTTCCCGCTTCTAACTGGGCTGGAGTTATTAGACCAGTGGCCTCCTGTCCGTATAAAGTTTTCAATACATTATACATCATCATATCTGAATAAGCTTTTTGTTGTTCTGCGCGTGATCCAATTGTTTCACCGTCTGGACCGATTGACCTAAGTCTTTCATATTCTTCAAAAGTTTCATCTGCCAAACGTATAGTAGTTTCTCGTTCCTTGGCTCTATCAGCGATGGCTATTTCTAAATCATTTAAAGCTACCTCAGCTCTCGCAATTAAATCTGACATATATTCTCTAGTAGCTGGGGCAGTTTCATTTATAGCTCTTCTTAGAGTTTCGACGTCTGGATAAGGTTCCGCCTCTGTTGGCATAGCAGCCTCGACAATTATAGTTCTTACATCTGCGTCTGCCTGAGCCCGTTCTGCCGCTTCCCTCTCCGCTGCTGCAGCTCTTTGAGACAGGGTTTGATTCAAAATCGAGGGCCAGTTCCCACCACAACCACGGCAAGTGCCTTCGTTGAACGTAGGGAGATTATAACACGCAAAGTGACATCTATTTTCTTCTCGAGAATTTATACTCGAATTTATTACTTTAATTATGATAAAGGTTATTATAAAAATAAGTATACATGTTAGTAAATTTTTATCAATCATTTACACTTATATTTAGTAAATATTTTTAATAGCACAGTAATTACGATTAATCAAATGACCCTAAATATCCGGCCGAATTTATACTTAACCCACCTCCCCCACCGCCGCCACCTCCGCCCCCAGAATTTGCCGCTTCCCTTGCATCTTGTGCTGCATTTTGTGCTTCAGCTGCAGCATCTTGTGCATCGAGTAATGCCTGTTGTGCAATTGTGAGGGTCTGACCAGCCTCCTCCGCCGCTCTCGCTGCCTCCAGGGCGTCAGCCTCTGCATCACCCGCTGCATCTTGTGCATCGAGTAATGCCTGTTGTGCACTGGTGAGGGTCTGGCCAGCCTCCTGCGCCGCTCTCGCTGCCTCCAGGGCGTCAGCCTCTGCATCAGCTACCGCATTTTGTGCATCAGTTACCGCACTTTGTATAGTACTTTGTGTTTCCTGTAACCCACCAGCAATATTTAATGCGGCAGCCGATGCGTCTTGTGCGTCCTTTAACGCATCTTCCACATCCGAAATTAATGCCCCAGCCCCCGCGGCAACTTCAGCAGCCGCCTGCGCATCACTTGCTGCAGTTTGTGCAGTGCCCGCTGCGTCGTTTGCACTACCCGCTGCAGTTTGTGCAGTGCCCGCTGACTGTTGTGCACTGCCCGCTGCCTGGTTTGCCGAATTAGCAGCGTTCTCCGCTTCGACAGTGGAGGCACCGGGGGCTCCAGGAGGGCCAGGGGCCCCTTGGGGTCCCCTGGGTCCCCTGGGTCCTTCTGGTCCTGTTTCACCAACTTCACCGTTAATACCATTTAGACCCGCGGGCCCCTCTAGTCCTCGAATGCCCTGACGACCGGGTGTACCAGGAGGACCCTGAACACCAGGAAGTTGAGGCGCAACTTTAAAATCTCCCAATTCATCCTCCTCCAAGGTCCTATTTAAAAGTAAAGCCTGTGCATTTGCACTCAATTCATCGTCTAAGAAAGATGGGCACTTAAAAAACCAACCTTTAGAGTCTTCTCGTCTATCTTTGGTTGGTCTAGAACCGGCAAATTTATTATTATTAGTTTGGTTATTTCTATATGGGGTTGCCCTACTCTGAGCACAACGAGCCTTCGCATCTTTTGCATTTATATCATTGCGATGACCTCCTTCCGAATCAGAACATTTTCTTGCATAGCCATAATATAAACCGTTGTCACTCATATGAACAAATTTATCGCAACTATTGCCTTCATTTCTTTGTTTTATAGCATCAATCCAATAACAATTTACCTGAGGAACTCCACATCTATCGTCCGCTCTTTTATCAAATTCGCGATATGGATTGAATAATGCAGTTCCTAGAATATTTCCATTTTCGTCTTTGGCTGTACTATATGTTACGCTATCATCGTTTATATTGTCAATTTGTACATTTTCTGCTAGGATTGCGCCTGTCTCCCTGTCAATAAGTTCTGCGTATTTCATATCAACAAGTCCTCGAACCTTAAAGTCGTCGGTAACTATAAGCCAGAGATTTTTATTACTCAAGAGATAATCTACTTCAGGCCATTTAACAAAATCACCTGTTTGTGAATTATTTAATAACCATGGGTCCCATTCTGGATGGTCATTTGGATCTAGATATTGTGGATTATACCACCACTTCTTGGTATTAGGATCCCTACAGTCTCCCTCATTATTCGGTCCGTAATTTGGATGAGGAAGAGGTAAATCTCTACCATCTTCGTCAATTGGATAAACATTATTTACATTTACGCGAAAATTTTCAGCCTTGAATTGTTCACATTCAGGGTCATCGGGTTGGGCTACAATTGGTTCAACACTATTATCTAACTTAGTTCTAGCCTGATAAATGGCTATCATTCCATTTCTTCCTCCCAATCTTGGTGCAACCGATTGTACGGTTCCATCTACCTCTACAGCTATTTTATCGGAACTTTCTGAAGACTTATAAGGATTTATTCCATATCTTCCCGGAGATCCATTTACAGATCCATAACCATCCTGTCCTCCATAAGCGGTTACATATTGTTGCCATTCAGCGCTATCAGACATTATATGGTTAGGGGGTGAACATAAATCATCATCCACCTTTGTTCCAAGTGGATTATTTGTATCATCGCCATCCTGCCATGGCTGTTTTGTATCATCAACGTAAAGTCTGCATTGTCCTAGATTAACATCATAGGTTCTATATCCTTGGGCCATACCGAAATAAGGATAATTTAGATTACGAGCAATAGTTGCACATTGTTCCCAAGTATAAAATGCGCCCTCGTTTGGAACTATTAAATCCTCAAAATAATCAGGGGTCTTACCTTCTACATTTCTGCTAAAATCAGTTTCTTCATTGTTACCCGCCGTAATGTTTTCAGTGCGTTTATAACACCCTATGTATTTTTCTGTACTCACCACTTTTGAATTTGCCGTGTTAAATTTCATCAAAATTAGTTGAGAATTTTGTCTTATATTTCCAATCGCCTGCTCTACCTCCTGGGTTTTATTAGCTACTGTTAAAGTATTATACTGTTCCTCAGACTGTTCTGTTAATGTTTTAGACTGTTCATTGTAATGATTAATCGCTCCCCAACCGGATATACCATATTCACTGGCTTTTACAACCGCTTCCACAAATTGTTCTATTGCCGTATCATTTGTTTTTATAAAAGTCACGATCTCGTCTTGATTCACATCCGTATTTTCAGAATTTTCTCTATATTTTTTATAAAATAGCCTTATGACGTATATAAATAAACAAAACAAAATAAGCCCTATCATAATTAAAACCAAATTATTGGTATGTTTCATTTTATAATAAGCTATATATTTTTTTTTATACCTTAACTTATAAATATTTAAATCCCTATTTCTAGATCTTACCTAGAAGTATTCTATCCTGAAACTCTCCAAATTTATCAGCAGGGGGGCTACCCCATTGATAACCCGGTATTTTTATGTACCACTGCGCTTTCATAATCCATGCATTCATCCAGTCTATGAACTTATTATTAGATTCGTGTTCTTCTTTATAAGTTTTCCATTCTCCTTCAGTTACTATAGAATTTTGTTTACTACTTTGTAAATTTTTTTCAGTTGATTCTACTCTTTTTTCTAAATCTGAAGATCGTCTATGAAGACCGTAGAGGTAATAAACTAATATAAGTAATATTATAATAACGGGGATTCCAATCATGTATATTGTTGCATTACCAGCCATTTTTATCTATTATAAATATTTTTATTATTTAAAAAATAAACATAAGGAAAGGTAATATATGTAATATATGTAATGGATACATTAATTCCAGCTATTTCAGCCGGTATTGTATCTAGTATAGTATGCAATCCTCTAGATGTTTTAAGAATAAATAAACAAATTAATAAAAAAATTACATTAAATAGACACACATGTTTCAAAGGTCTTTCATATGGGATTTATACAATAACACCATTCTGGGGATTATACTTTTCTGTATACGAAAAATTAAAAGCTAATAACAATTTAAACATACCAACAAGTGCTTACATATCTACATGTATGGCAAGTACAATCACGACACCTTTATGGGTTATTAAACAAAAAGCACAAACCGATAAACTACATGAATTGACTAAAATGAAATTCAGTGAGTTTTACTGTGGATTAATCCCTACTTACATTCTAGGATTAACCTTTACTATTCAGATTCCGATCTATGAATATCTCAAAAGTAAAACAGATAATTCTACTTTTAATACATTTATAAATACATCTATTTCTAAGACTGTTGCCTCGAGTATATTTTATCCACTTGATACCGTAAGAGTTGTTTTGAGAAATGGAGGAAATTTCACAGGAATGAAAATACAACACTACTACCGAGGCATTAGTGTTTATCTTATGAGAAGTATACCTTATCACACTAGCGTTTTCTGTACATTTGAATTTGTAAAAAATTTAATGAATGAAAGTCCTTGTAAATAACAATCGGCTAGATCGTCTTTTTTCTTATTGCTTTCAAAAAAATCTTTATGAGATTTAATAAGATGTCTAGTATGAACTATACCTAAATTTTTATTTCTAGTGTATTTACTTTTAGCTTTATGTTCAATTTGAATATCACAGCATTTTAATTTATATTTAGCAGCATAAAATTGAATTTTAGCATTTCTCTGCTGTTCATGATTAATTCTAAGTATAAAATATACATATATAGCAGTTGAGATGTTTCTCATTTTAGGGTTGAAAGATGGCTGCTTTTCAAGAAGAATTACGTCAGCTTCTCTAAGGTGTTCAAGTTGATCTAATTCTTCTATAACTCTAAGGGTTTCGTTCGCACCAGAACAATCAATAAGGTTCCAATCTAAAATAGTTCCATCTACAGAATCTAACATGCAATATGCTAAATTTTTAATTCCTATATCAAAAGATAAAATTATCATAATATATTTTATTATATTATTTTTTAAATAGATTTTAAATTCAATAAAGGCATTAAGTCTTTCATATCTTGTTTCTTTTTTTCCTTTTTACCTTTAATATTATTGATGTCATTGATATCCCATGATACAAATAATTTATTGGTAGCTAAAATAACTACGCAAAATCCTTCATCGGAGAGCTTAGCATATAAAAAATTAGTTACATCTCTTACTTCATATCTTGGATAACCAAAAGTATATCCCGGAACAGTATATATACATCTTAATTCACTGTGTTTAGATAAATGTGAAATTTTTTCAGTTAGTTTAGATAAAATTTCTGTTTTTAGAGCATTGTATCTATTTTGTTGTCTTTTTTGAGATTCTATAACATGTTGTAAACTACTCATTGCCTTACAATAAATACATTTAAAATTTTATTTTAAAAAAGCGCAGGAGATGTTTGTATTGTTTTTTTAATATCTTCCTCGTCTTCTTCATCATCTTCATCATCTTCATCCGAAGAATCTTCAATAGATTCGCTATTTTTTACATTTAAATTTTCATTTAAAATTTCATTTTCATTTTCATTTTCATTTTCATTTTCATTTTCATTTTCATTTAGACTTTGAATTTGTTCTGTAACAGGGGGAGGGATTAATTTAGAAATTTCTCCAATTGGTATATCTTTCTTTAATTCATTTTCATAATTAGATTCTAAGTCTTCATCAACGTCCTGATCATATAAATTGTCGTTATTATTTAATTCACCTAAAGGTTTTTCAAAAGGACTTTCTTCTTCATCAAATGCACCCGATAGATACTCGTTTAGGATGTATTCAAGTGGAACTTGATTTGATATAGTATCTATAATAGAGGTAGTTATTATTGTAAATAATTTCTCTTTATCACTGTTTATTATATCTGGATAATAATAAACCTTCTCCGATGTATTTATTATTATTTTATGTAGAAAGTTATTAAGATTTGGAACCTTTATTTTTATTGCTTTATCATCTGCTTTAATTCTAACACATGCCAATATCTTAACATGACTTACGAATATAGCGGTTATTAAATCCATTAAATAAGGATACTTCTGATTTATTTTTTGAAGATACTCTTCTAACGTATAATTAGACCATCGAGGAACTTGTTTAAGTTCTTTTTGAAAATTAGAATATGAAAGTTTTCTTCGTAAATTATTTTTTTGAGAATTTGAAAATACATTTTTAATCAATTCATATATCTCTGGTTGCAGAAGTGTTATCAATTGTTTAGTGTATTCTTCTTTAGCTGCAACTATCACATTAACATTTAATGTCTCAGACATAATGTATTTTTATAATACATATTTTATTTTAAAAACTGAAATTAAACAACAAAATTAAATATAAATCAATTGTAAACATGCCTTGTAAAAGAAGTGAAAAAACTGTAAATTGGGTTTTATCCAGTGATTTTATTAGTGAAATTAAAGAATCGCTTCATAAAGATAAGATTGAAATAGCTGGAAAAATATTATTCAAAGATGAAGAATATTGCAATAAAGACGTGTGTAATAAAAAAAGTACAGAATTTAAAATTAATAGAGGTAATGAAGATTCAGTTGCAACTCCATATGGAATTGTTAATTTTCATACACATCCAAAACAATGTTACATAGATGCGGACACTATATATGGATGGCCGTCTGGTGAAGATATTCGTCAATGTATATCATTCGCCAAAAAAGACAATTTAACACATATTGTTTTTACTCTAGAAGGTGCATATATTATCAAAGTGAATAAAATAATAAATAACACACAAACAAAAATAGTAGAAAATATATTAAAACATACTCATGGATTTAGAGGTCCTGATCCTAAAAGACAAAACGATATGTTTCATGATATGATAAAGGTTTTAAGACTTCGTAAACAAACAAATCCGGTTAAAACATGGTTAAACCTTGTAAATAATTTGTCTTTAAAAAATATATACAAATTGTACAACCATAAGTTTAAAAAGAATTTATCTATACCCAATGATAATACTAGTGTATTTTCAGTGGAGTTAGTTAAATATGGAAAAACTATTAAGTTTAAAACTAATTACATTAGCGAAGTGTGTCATAGAGAATCTTTTCGGTAGATTCATCGGTAACGCAGAGTATTTCTGGTACTTCATAAAAATTAACTAAGATTCCTCTTTTACATTTTACATTCTTAAGGTATTTTTTAAGTTGAACGGTTTCTTTATTCGTTAATTTAGTACTTTGAGACTTTAGTTCAATTATGAGTTTAATATTATAAGGGGCAATACACTGATATATAACTATATCAGCTCTTTCAAACCCGATGTATATACCACTGTAATGTATTGGAATAATAACTTCAGTTCCGCAATAATAACCCAATCTTTCTAATTCAATTCTTAGAGCATTTTGATATATATTTTCTTTATAAAAGTCGCCTAGTTCATCTTTTACTTTTTTTATGCATATAAGTACGTGTTGAATTATTTCATCCATCTACTTATTTAATTAAAGCAATCTTTAAATTGGATTATTTAAAATGTTATAGCATTTAAAGCATGTTCAACATCATTTACCTTTCTCTTATGAGAACGTTCTTGTGGATTATGTATCATTTTTTTAATGGTATTAAGATAAGTATTATGATATTCAGTTGATTGATTTCCATCAAAAACGGTAACATTTCCTAGAAGACCTGGCAATAGCCAGATATCATGATAATATTCGCACTCCAACAGGTAATCCAAGGAGATACCAGTCTCGCTGGGTCGGTTACGTTCCATTACTCTATCATAACAGTTTTCAGCAGAAGTTTTTAGATAGATGAATTTAGGTGTTGGGATATCTTCCATGAAATTATCAAACCACATTCTATAACATGAAAGTTCTATGTCATTAATTTTACAAGCTTTATGCAACATTTTTGTAAAAACATTAAAATCCGTATAAACACATCTTTCCGTAATTATAGCAGTGGCTTTAATTTCCTCAGCTAGTTTTATGGCATTCTTGAGTCTTGCTAGACGAGAGATGTATGCAGTCATTTGAAAACAAAATGCATAATCATAAGGGTGGTTATAAAACTGTTGCAATAAATTAATTCCATTACTATCCTTTATAGATTCCCATACATCGACGGGTTCTTCAACGAAAATAATGTCAGGTCTATCGTACATCTGTGCACGACAGTAATTAAAAAATGTTGATTTCCCGGAGCCGATATTACCCTCAATGGATATGATCATTTTATAATTATATATACATTATGTTTTTAAATAAATTAAATCAGAATAAAGATATATCTTTAAGTTTATCTTTTAATTTATTTTCTATATTAAAATCGTCTATAGATATATTATGTTCTTCAAGATCTCTTATGGAGTATTCAATTAAATTTAATTTTTCTTCGGATATTTTTATTTTAAATTGAGATATTTCCCATCTCACATAAAATGCAGTTTTTGTAAATATTATAACACAGCATTTTATAATAGCTATACCCAACATTTCATCTGGTAAGTTTGAATGTTCTATGGATTCGTTTTTATTTTCATAAAAATTAGAATTTTCATCATAAAAACATTTTAATTTTTTATCATCTATACAATCTCTATATAAAGTCTTACAATCATCAAGCGAGATGTTTTTTCCAAACCAGGATTCACTGTTTTTTGAAGTTTCTTTAATAACTTCTTCTCCTATCCAGGCTATGTCTTTTTTGGTTTTGGAGTCAAGGTCTAGAAGAGCTTTATTATTAGTTTTGTCCAATAATACTTTATTTTTTTTTACTTGAATGATAATGTCTTCATCATTTAATATTATTTTAGAATAGAATACACCATCTTGTATTTTTACAGGATTGTATACACTAAGTATAGGACTCATTGATTAATAGATGTTATTATTTTTTATTAATTTAATAAACGAATATGTATTATATTTATTTTATCATTAAAAGCTGGACAAGCTCATGTCTCCCATTGTTAGTCACGAATGAAAAAATTGCTTTACCGCCATATTTTATTTTTTCTTTTGTCGTGTTTTTACTATCAGAGTCAAAAATTTGATAATTAATGTCTTTACCCAAGTAAATTAGAATAGATTCATTTGTATTTAAATTAGAATCTATGTTTTTAAAATTATATAATCTCTCAATGTATTTACTTAAATTAAGAAAAACACAATGATTTTCTGCATCTCTATTGACAGAGAAATTTAAAAAATTCTCATCTTCACCTAAAGAAAATAACATAATAGGACTTTTTATTTCGACTGGCTTGTCTTTATTTATTAATTTTTTATCATCATCTATTGTTAATTGAAGTATATCTATATTTTTATAAGATATCATCTATAGTATTATGATATATTATAATAATAGGTAGTTTAACGAAAATTAATTATACATTCCATAAGGAACATTGTTTAGCTTACCTTTCTTATTATCCTCGAATATATTCATAGCATGTATAAAATCGTCCAGTTCTATTGTATATTTCTGTTCTTTACCGAAATTTTTTCTACAGTTATTTATCATACTTTTTTCTACTATACTCGTTATATCTCCGCCGTTACCTGTAAATAAATTGTGTTTTTTATTTATAATATCTACTATATCAGATTCTTTACATGTAGTTTCCCATTCCTTTTCATTTACTATTTTATAAAAAATTTCAGCTAGTTCATTTGAAGAATAATTATCTATAGTAAAAGTCCACGGAAAACGTCTTCTAAGACCTGGGTTTATACTAAAAAAACATCTATCAAGTTCTTGTTTATAACCGGCAATTATACATACAATATTATCATAATTTTCTGTTAAATACTGATTTATTGTATCAACACATTCCTTTGCATATATATCTTCACCAGATGTACTACCAATAGAATACGCTTCATCTATTAAAACAACTCCTTTTTTACATCGGTCAAGGGCTTTTGTTGTTTTAATAGTTGTACCACCAAGATATTCAGATATTAAATCAGATCTTTTTAAAACATTAAATTTAATTTTCTTAAATATACCAATCTTTGCATAAATTTTAGATAAAATTCCAGCCACTGTTGTTTTACCAGTTCCCGGGGGACCTTCTAAAACAGTATGTAACATTATTTTTTCATCTATATCCTGTATAAAAAAAAGTATTTGCTCTAACAATTGAATTTTGAGTTTTTTTAATCCGGTCATTTTATTAAGTTCTTCTAAGTCTGAGAGTATATCAGGTAATAAATCTATTTTTGATGGATAATATTTTCTTTGACGCTTCGGGGGTAATTTTTTTTTATCATAATCGTTTATCATGTTAATTAACGAGTCTAGTGTTTTTAGATCATAACAATTTATATCAAAAACATCTTCATCGAGTTCATGTCCTAATTTTCTTTTCATGGTTTATTAAACAATATATATTATTTTCTTAAATCTATAATGGACGAGATAGTTCAAAATATAATAAACGAGATATCAATCGAAGAAAATATAAAATTAGAAAAGGTTATAAATAATTATTGTAAACAGCTGAAGAAATGTTTTAAATATTATTACAATGTTTATGGATTAGAAGACTATAAAATGAATAATATAGATTATATGATATTATATAACATATGGAAGACTTTAAAAATGAAGGGATGCATAGAATCTTATTTGATTATAATGTATTCTTATTATAAATTAGAGGATTTTCATTTTCCGATTAATAAATTTAAATCAGGTTTTGATTGTATAAAAATTATAAAAGATACAGATACTATAGCTATAATAGATTCTATGATTAAAACTAATTAATAAAATATAGTATTAATAACATAATGAATTATAATAGTCAGGCAGGACAAGATAAATTTGTAGTAAATGTATTAAATGGGAAAAAGAATGGTTATTTCTTAGAAATAGGTTCTGCTTTTCCAATTCGTATGAATAATACATACATCCTAGAAAATTTATTTTTATGGGAGGGTATTATGATAGAGAACGGTTATGACAAGGCGCTAGGTGAAGAAGGCGGTAACTGGTTAGAAGATTATAAAAAGTTACGTAAAAAAAGTAAACATGTAATAGAGGATGCAACAAAAATAGATTATAAAAATTTATTAAAAGACTATCCTAAGAACTTTGACTATTTACAGATAGACATTGAAGCGAAAAATGGTAGTACTATAAAAACATTGGAAAAATTAGATTCTGAAATAATGGACAAATATAAATTTGCTGTTATAACATTCGAACATGATTATTATGCTGCGGGGAAATATAAATACACTAGAGAGAAGTCAAGAGAGATATTTAAAAAACGGGGATATTTTATGGTTTTTGGGGACATCAATTGCGGTGACCCGAATTTTGTATTTGAGGATTGGTGGGTTCATCCGTCTTTAGTAAATATGGATTATGTGATGGAATTAAAAAACGAAAATTATAAAAATTATAAAAAAAACCATTTAGTAGATGTATCTATAAACTGGAAAGACATATATTATCCACGAGAATTTAAAATGGAAGACATATATTATCCACGAGAATTTAAACTGGAAAACATATATTATCCACGAGAATTTAAAATGAAAACTAGAGATTATACATTCTATATCATAATATCCATTGTAATTTTATTAGGAATATTAGTTATAGGTTACAATAGGAAAAAAAAATAATAATGTATATAAAATGATATTATATACAATGTAAATGAACATTCCTTTAAAATGTATAAATGTTTATACTACAAAAAATCAAGCAGAACAGATAAATAATATTATACTAAATTATATTGGTACCGAATGGGCAAAAAAATCATGTATAATAACAGACGCTACTGCATGTATAGGAGGTAATTCTTTACTGTTTTGTAAAGATTTTTATAAGGTAATATGTGTTGAAAAAGAAAATGACATATTTTGTGTTCTTAAAAAAAATATACAAGAATATTCAAATTGTCAATGTTATAACGCTAATTATAATCATGTTAAATTTTTAATTAAACAAAATATCATTTTTATAGATCCACCATGGGGTGGAAACGAATATAAAAATAAAAAGAATGTAAAATTACATCTTGATAATATTGATGTGCAGAAAATAATCAATGACCTGTATAATTTTACAAATTTTGTAGTCTTAAAAGTTCCTATAAATTTTGATAATAACTCTTTAAACGATTTATTTTGGAATCATAAAATTCATAATGTAACAAGACATCATAGAATAATTTATAATATAATAGTATTTTATAAACACATTTAGAGAAATATTCTATAATAATATATGTACTTGAAATATCTGTACGGTTGCCCGAGTGGTTTAAGGGGGCAGACTTAAGATCTGCT
>CEVW01021720.1_pt1 | contig 12497 bp, 17 predicted proteins | sample 427061 | NCBI WGS metagenome assembly CEVW01 (sample SAMEA2623774, study PRJEB7988) | marine metagenome | biome: marine biome (ENVO:00000447); feature: surface water layer (ENVO:00002042); material: "saline water (ENVO:00002010), including plankton (ENVO:xxxxxxxx)" | depth 5 m
CATATCCGCTGTTTGTTCGAGCCCCAGTGCCTGCATCGCCATCAAACACACAGAAGGGTCTTCGTTCACCAGAGGCACTAGTGTTAACTGAAGATGCAGTTACTTTATACTCCTTGTATCCAGAAGCCGTTTCGGCATCGACAGTCAAAGCCACCTCCGGGTACTTCCGCAGGGGTCGATCGTGGGGTCCCGTGTATTCGGTGACTACATTAGACTTCACACTCACAGACGTAAGATTAGTGTAAAAGACGTTACCTGCGACAATAAGTTCGCTATTTGTGGTTACGTTACCTGTAACCATGAGATCTTTGCTAGTGATTACGTTTCCACCCACCTCAACATTTCCCGTAGTCACAAGGGATGTATCTGCATTTTGAAGTTCAACAGTTAGCGGTGTAGTGTTATTAACAGCGGTAATTGCTTCAAGTCCGTGTTGGGCGGCAACGTCAACTGTACCGAATGTCAATGGTCCATCTACAGCAAGACTACCATTTACGTGGAGGGTGGCTGCTGGTTGGTCGGTCGCAATGCCGACACGTGTCAATTGAGTGTTCACGAATAGGTTAGCTTCGCCCACCTCTAAATTCGATCCACCTAGGGTACCTTTACCAACAACAAGTGCTCCACCGATTTCAACGTTGGATGCAGTTGTAATACCTAATGTTGGGTTAGTAAACGAAATAGTATGGGGTGTTACATTCCCCGCATCAGTAACTGTGTCAAGTGGGTAAGATGGTTTAATACCCAATGCACCCAAAAACATAGATTCGGCTGTAATATCACCATCTACAACGAGGACGTTGGATCCTGTATCATCAACAAAAAGGTTGGAACCAACACTCAAGGTGTGTGCTGGTGCGGCATTCATGATACCGACGGATACAGAGGTGGTTCCAGGATTCTGTGGATAATAAATTTTATTTACTGGACTACCTGATGTCGTCCAGTTAGTTGAGCCTCCACCTTCGGGGAGATTTATGAGTCGACTACCATCACCAACAAAGTATGTTCCGTGTACATTACCGGTTACCATGAGAATACCATCAGACGCGTCATCGTCGATATAAAGGTTAGATCCAACGGAAAGATCATGTACTGGAGTAGTATTTGAAATACCCACACTACCGGCACTATAATGTAATTCGTTAGTACCAGATGTTTTACTCCAATGACTGGTTCCACTTCCACCACTACCACCGGGAAGATTTGTGAGACGACTACCATCACCAATAAAGTAGCCCGCAATGACATTTCCGGTGACTTCGACATTACCACTGGCAGTCAACGACGTAAAAACATTTGTAAATTGTACGGTATTTGATGTCGTATTACCAGTGTTTACAGCGTCAGATAGATTTACTGAAGTTACGATACCAGTAAGTTTACTACCATCACCTATGAATTTTCCTTGAGTTACGACGTTACCGGTTGCAACTAAACCTTCTTTAGCATTTGTTAAAAGAAGTGTGTTTGAAGAGATATTCCCCGTATCAACGGCATCTCCAAATGTAACCGAAGTTACAATACCAGAAAGTTGGCTACCATCACCAATGAAGTGATCGGCCGTGACATTTCCGGTAGCTACAATGTTACTACTCGCAGTCAGAGAAGTTGTAGGGTTTGTAAATTGAATTGTATTAGTTGTTGTTGGACTATTGTCGGTGACTGTTTGTAAACCCGATGTTGTTGCACCAGTTACATTTGTGAGTAAACTACCATCACCAACGAATTTAGATGCAACTACGTTTCCAGTAACCTCAACATTGGCAGATGCCGTAATCTTGGAAGCCTCGACATTTCCAGATGCGACAATACGCCCAGAAACGACGAGTTCTGCGGTCGGTGAGATGTTTATTTGACCACCCATACCCGTATGAGATTGACAATAGTAGTATAAAGTTGTAGGAGCTCCAAACGGAACTGTGAACTTTATGTAATTAGTATTGTAACCTTCTACACCATTTTGATATACAGCTCCAGGATGCTCTTGACTTTGGGATAGTTTGAAAGGATGTGCAGGATTACTTGCGTTGGGGGCTGTTATGTCAAATATATAGGTTTGACCTTCGTGGAGTTCAAGAGAAGCTTGTGAGTCACCGTCTATCACATATTTGCTATTATCTACAGTGACCACAAATGTTTTTGTAGTTCCTAGTGTAGCTACATTGCTCACTAATAAAGATGTGGAAGTCACGTTACCAGATACGTTTGTATTTGCAACATTTAGAATACCACCATCAATGGTGACGTCTCCTGTCAGTCCGTAGAAATTCTTAGAAGACATGCTACCTTATAGGAAGGTGATAAAATAAATTGTTATTCGTACATGTTAATGATTTAAAAAGGAGGTGTGCTATATCTAAAATGTCAACAATCGCCAGTTGGTTACTCACACCCTTTAGAGTTAAGGGTGGTAAGAAACGGGTAAACAGGTCCTCCCTCCTGGATCACCCACCTCCTCCTATAGATGTTAACAATGAATGGAGTTTTGGACCTTACTCATGGAAGGCTACGGTCGAAGCTCTGGATAAAGACGGAAAGGTAGATAGAACCTTTATAGGCTATAGCCAGAACATGGATATTACAACTCGAACTAAATTTGCATGTGATAGACATAAAACACCTGGCACAACATGTGGAGAACCAGAAATGACAATGAAAGGGGGTGAATGCGATGAAGTAATTTTTATGAAAACAACGGAAAACGGAAAACTAATTAATCTTACGAATCCTTTCTTTTAGAACTTTTCACTTTCATGATCTGGGCCTATATACACCGGAGGTGCTTCAAGTATCTCAAGTTCAAGTTTACCTTCTTGAGTTTGAGATGGTTTTACATAAGCTATACGACAATCGTTCGCTCTAAGAATAGGATTACCACCGGCCTGTGTTGGTACAACAACTGGTTTACAAAGGAGTGCGAACATTAAATTAATCGAACATTAAATTTCATCCCATTTTTTAACACTGATATTAGTCTCTTCACACCAAGGGTATACATCTTCACCAACAAAATGAATGGCGTTGATTCCATTACTGATACAATCGGTGCAAATGCCTATGCTATCATCAATAATTGTGTCAAGGGCGAGAGAACGACAAACATCTACTTTCTTAATTTCAAACGGGGTAAAACTATTTGTCAAAATGAGATCATCAAAAATATCCGGAAAATACTTATCAAGCCACCATTCAGTTGTCTCTCGTGCAATATCTTGTCTACCAGTGACGACATAAATCTTGTCTGTTCGTTCACGAAGTAGAGTAAGTTTCTTACGAGCACCTGGAATGGGTTTCAAATTTTTGAAGGCCTGACTGCTGTAAAACGCTCGTACCATCTTTTGAGATTCCTCTTCTGGAATTGAAAAGATGTCACGATAGAGGTATGGGTATTTTTCTTTCCTAGGCATACTGAGGCCACGCCATTTGGCCATCGGAAACAAAAAGGGAACGAGTACTTCGTCAACGTCAACAGCGATCCGGTTCATTTACTATAACTGGGGGATTATTGTTTAAGTATTTCATACTTATGAGCGAAACTGAAAAAAGTCCGGCTGAAGTATTTGCTACCATCATTGGTATGACAGTGAAGTATATAGAGTATACCAAACCTAAAGCACTCGCGAGAAGATTGATATGTAAGAATGTGTAATTGATTGCGTGTGTATCTTTAGTCACATACACGTGGACAACTTGAGGAACAAACATTATTGTTATTAAAACAGAACTCGCAAGACCTATTCCTTCTATGATAGTATCCATGTATACATATCACTCGTAATCTCTAACTGTCACACCAACAGGGAATCGTGGTACGTTTTGTGCAGTCAGGTTCTGAAAACGCACGGTAAGCATCTTTCCCATAAACTTCTCACGATTCTTGTAATCCTCTTCTCTCTGGACGATGGTGCCTTCGGGTCGAACAGTAAACTGATGACCATCTTGTGTCTTACAGACCCAAACAACTGCGTCTGCATCACGACCATGACCAGTCTTGGCGCCAACAATCTCATACTCCTCAGTCTGAAAATCCTTGTGCTTGAGGAGGTAGTTGCTTCGTTGACCAACTTCATATACACTGAAGCGATCACGGATCATCGTACCCTCGTGACCCTCCTCAACGTGCTTCTTGTGTACCATAGGAAGATCCTTCTTGGATTTTACGAGTGTCGTCTTGACATATTCGTAATGGGGATTGTAGATAGAATCCCTGACATATTCCCAGCGTTGTTCGAACGTCATCTTATCTCTGGCGAGAGCCTCAGCCTTGAGATCAAAGAAGTCGAACACGTGGAACCTGAGCTTCAAAGGATCTGTTTTGAAGGTACTTGTGAGATCCTCAAAGGAAAGATTGGGGTCAAACGCCTCACCGTCGACGTATTGACCTTCACTTAGACCTTTACCAAGAATCTCGGTTCCAGGGATAATCTTTCCAGTTCTTGAGATGCCACCGTCTTTGGATACCAAGAGACGAACGCCATCGAGTTTGGGTTGAACGTAGAAAGGTTCAGAGATGTACTTCTCGCGATCTTCCCATTTGTTCGCGAGCATAGGCAACACCTGGTTGCATTTAGTATTTTCATTGTTCCACATGGTCTGAGCTCGCTTGAGAGCTTTCTCATAACCAGTCTTCACATTGGTTCGTGATTCAGTAAACTTGTCACTTCCCACGATACCAGAAGTCTTCACAATGTCAGCAGTTCCATTCTTCAGGTCTTCAACCCGGATGTCAATGTATCGCTGACGATCGTGCTTGTCTTGGCGGATAAGGCGTTCCATTATACGATAATAAAATGTACGTTTTAAATAGATGTCTGAATTACCAGTTGTCAATTATGGTAGGATGGAGCGACTTAGGTTGCCAGATGAGGACAATTTTAATTTAAACACATTGTGTGTAATTTTTATATGTCTCGTCATCTTGGGATTGTATAAACGATCGGTCGACATTAGGCAATCCCGTGAACGATCTTATATTTTAAACATTTAGACGAAGGAAGATATACGTCCTTCTTCATCATTTTCTTGAAATTTTTATCTGGAATTTTCGTCTTTTTCATGTAGATGTCTTTGATGGCCTTCATGAACTTGCCACACGATTTCACTTCATCCTTCATTTCTTCATAGTTACCCCAAAATTCACCTGTACTAATCTGATGAATGAGAATATGGGCATTCATCCCCATGAGTCTCTCCGATCCACCAAGTAACATGAAGGTGGCAGAACTGCAACACGACCCTTGAGCAATTGTGGTGACCTTCACACGAGACTTCTCTAGGACGTTCATGGCAGCGATACCTGCAAATAGATCACCACCTTCACTCATAATGTGAACACGAATCATAGGTGTGTACCCATACATATCAGCTGCTTTCTTGAGTACATCAATCTCAAGTTTCTTGAAGCATTCGGTAAATTCTAGAATACTTTCTTGGGTAATCTCTCCATAAAAGAACATCTCGTTACCGATGGTCTTTACGGTGGTAGGGGTATCTTCACTCTCGTCTTTCGATGACATTTTTGAGAGCCTTTTTTATATTTGTGACGTCTCTTTGTTTTAACTTACTTGTCACGGCTAGGTGGTTCATCACGTCAAAATCTTGTGGAGTGATTCCATAGTCTATTAACCTATCATAGCGTCCAAGCTCTGCATATCTCTTTAATAGGCACATCTCTTCTACTCCGAGACGGTTCCCGGATTTTCTTCTGATTTCACTGAACTTTTTGAAACGCATTTTAAAATTTCCATACTTTGTCCATGCACTACCAGATCTTATGGTATCTGGGTTGAGTGGGGTTTCAAGATACGCTTTTGGAATTCGTATACCCGTGTGAGTATAATAAGGGAGTAGGTTCCATTGCCCATTATAAATATATGTATCAAAGACATCGGCTTCCGAGAGGGAGTTTGATATACGTATAATGTCTGCACCCTTTGATTCAACAAAGTTTTCTTGTAGGGTGTCGCATATATGACCATGTTCGGGTATACTATCATACCATGGGAACGGGTCGGTTGTACACAGAATTTCTTTCACAAACTCCTTCGACGTTTTAAACTCATCTATGTCATCATAGTTTTCCATATAGTTTAAATAATTTCGAACGGACCCTTTTGATTTTCTTGCTGCTTCTTCGGCACCTTTACCATTTTTTATAGTCAGTAGTTGATCGATAGTAAGGGGTTTAATAAATACTGTTTGAAAGTTTGGAAGTAGGTACCCATTGATGGATGTCACAATTAGTGATTTACTATTCAATGATCCATTTTCAACAACATGATCCACTAAATTTTTGTACAATAGTGGTTCGGCATCATAATCTTCCACAATAATCGGTGCACGTGTATCACTCAGATATTCGATTGTTGTCTTCTTATGTATTTCTATACATCTGTTTAGATCAACAACTTGTCTAAGTAAATGAGTTTTACCCACACCTGTTGGACCACATATAAATACATTTTGATTCTCGTTAATCAGGTGTTTAATGCGTTTGAATTCTTCGACGTGAACCGTGTCCCCTTCGTCGTTGTTTTTTTGTGGAATTATTTTAATGAAGCGGTCCATGGATGATCTTACTAATCAGGCCATAGATTTGGTGCTGGAAAATGACGCACTACATGAGAGGGTAGTCAAACCTTTAAAACAGAAAGTGTTCCCTTACGCTCTATCTATAACTATATTCAACCTCATCTTATTTATTCTCGTCGTTCACCTTGTTCGACGTCTGTCGATCCTTCAGACTTCTCTTCATCAGATTGGAAAGCTTTCCCCACCTTAGAGAACGGTGTATCTTCGGTGATAGCAGTTATGACATGAATGGGTCGAACATCAAGTATTTCCGGTTTAATGAAATCACATTCTTCATCCGGGTACGTCAGTTCAAAATTCTTGATGATATTTATTGGAACGGGTGGTGATTGCTCAATGAGGCGATCGTACTCAGCTTTACATTCTTCGACAAACTTGAGACCATCCTTTTTACGTTCTTCGCGTGGAAGAGCTAACATTAACCTAATATTACGCGACAATAGACCGTAATACAGTGCAGCAGTTCGATGATTCTCCATTAATTCATTAATTTTTAAGAATTGCATCACGGTCGCTATAAGTCCGGCAATAAGATTCAGACCACCAATCATAGCAGGAACACTTCCTTGAATTGAATCTGGAAACTGATCCTGGGCAAAATTGGCTGTACCCGTGATTGTCGAAAGAACGATGACTGGTAATGTAAAACGCATCGAAAGAGTTTTGTACATAAGGAAGGCTCGGTGGTTCATGTACCTATAACAGGCCGAGGCCTCACCCCATTGTCTCAATATATTTTCATGTTGATCGTTCCACGATTTTTTCATCGTCTACTATATATGAACATAATCTTTGTGATTCACTTACTTATGCTGGTGGCGGCGGTGATCGTCCCCATGTTTGTCAAAGATGTTCGATGGCTTGAGATGTATTCCCTGTTCATACCATTTGTATTTTTCCACTGGATAACTAATGATGATACATGCTGTCTTACACAACTTGAGGTATACTTAACTGGTCAGGAAAAATCGAAAACTTTTATGTCGCGAGTTCTTGACCCAGTGTATAATGTTTCAGATGACGCGTCTGGTAAAATTATTAAGTTATCCGCTTTTGCCCTTTGGATGTTGGTTCAGGTAAGACTTGGCCGCATTAATACGATCATGGGGTTTAAATCTAAATGAGTCGAAAAAATGAATAGTAACTTTCCAGTTATAGTGTATAATCATACATAGAGCATCTGCTATATCGTGTTCACGATCATACGGTATTTCCTCTATGTATTGCCTGGCTATTCTTACACTTCTCTCTTTTCGTTCTTCGTAGTTTAAACCATCCATACCAAAGTGTTTATGCACACTAAGAGGGGATATCAAAACTACTTTATCCATGAAGATGTAATGTAGTAATGCTTCTATATTATTCATCCCAGATGGTGGTTGTCGTTCTATGAGGATCACATCAGCTTCTTTAAATATATGTTCATATTCTTCCACAAATAAAGATATTATAACAGCGGCATCGTTACTTTTACCTACGTATTTATAGTCTCCCAAATCAACCTTTTTTAGGTATTCGATTTCTATTCTATGTCCGTGACATAATGCCATGACCAGGCCCATGTTTGTATATCCGATATCGATCCCCAATATTTTCATGGCTTATTATAAAGATGAAGATTAACTATAAGCTTGTCAATTCTATAGTTCTTCTGTCTATTCCCGTTATCATGATTTACGCCTTGGTGAGAAATCCAGTCGAAGTGGAGGTTCCCGTTCCAGTAAAGGTGCCAGTTCCCGTAAAGGTGGAAAGTCAGCGGATGCCACCAGAGTACAGGGGTCCACCCATCAAGAAATACAAACCCGGATATTTCCAGCAGATTGGTCTTCTTTCAAACGAGGCTGGTGAAACTTTACCCCTCTATGGCCGCGAAGTTCGTAACAGGCGTGACCGCTATCACTATCACACAACCACCCTCGGTGACCAAATTTATCCCATCCCAGTTTCCATCGATGGTCGCGAATGCACAGAAGACATCGGTTGCCCCGAGCTGTATGGTGGTGAACAGGTAACAGTATACGGACAGGATGGTGTTTACACTGTTAAGACGTACCGGACGGACAATTTTTTCTAATCAAATCAAATTCTCTTAGTGTCAAAGTTCCATTCTCTCCTCGTCTTTGATGATGAAGAGCCTTGATCTTCAGTAACTGAAGTAATGTTTCATCATCCAAGTGATGCGAAAAATTCCGCTTCGCTTGAATGTCGTCAAGTTGATTGTTCTCTTTTAGAGCTTGTATATATGGCCAGGTATATCGCCGCAACTCGTTAAGTTCCCCTCTTAAATTTGCCATCTCAGGAAGAAGTACTTCTCGTATGAGTCGGTTCGTCTCTGTTAGATCTTCTTTATATGACATAATTATATTTCAAACATTTTCTTTATCAATATTAATGGACTACAAGCAGTTGAAGGAAAAAGTTAAGGCAACTGGTCAGCGTGTCACAAAAGATGTGAATGGTAGACGCATGAAATTAACCATAAAAGAGTTGCGTAAAAAGGTTCGTAGAAACATGGAAAACCGTGTTAAAAATGCAAAACAGACAGTTGGTATGTGCAAATCTCTGTTAAACATGGGTACCAGAGTTCCTCTCCCACCCCCACCACCTCCTCCTATGAAGCGTGTTGTTCCCTCTCGTGGTGGTAACGTGCGACCTGTGATGCCAAGAAATTTACTCAAAAATCTTCAAGGTGCTTTAAATCGTAGAGGTCTTAAACAAATCGCAAACCGAAACGCGAGGACATCAGTCGCTTAGCTTTCGTCATTGATGGTTGACTCCAAAGTAACCACCTAGACCAGAAACCAGCGGTATACATACCGTTTTTAGACCAACGTTCTTTATCACTCCTGTCGACGCTCAACATACGCCTGTGTACATCTTGATCGCCGTCTGGAACGTTTCCTCCGTGACGTTGAACATATAAACGCATCCGCATTGGATCTTTATGGATTGTATAGTCAGTATAGCCTCGACCACCAAAGTCTACTTTACGACCATTTTCGAAGATCGCTCTGAATTTCTTTTGGGGGTTGGGACTCTTGATGAGTCTGACCTTCATTACTATAATTAGACAAGTTTATTCTGCTTGAGAATGATGTAAGAGAGCATGAGTACCTGGACAACCTGGAAAACGGTGAGACCAAAAGGCATCTTGGGGATAATGAGAAACTTCTTCTCGACGACATCGGCCTCAACCTCAGCCTCAGCCTCAGTCTCGGGCTGGTATTTTTCGTAACAGTGGGGCATTTCTATATACTTAGAAATTAAGCACCGCTACAGGAAGGACAGGTGTAGTTTTCGACAAGCTTCTTCTCCTTGCCACGCTTGAGTAGGAAGAGATGATCATACATGTGGAGAAGAGTTGTCGCCACAAAAATAATAATAGCTGGACGGTTACCTAAGTTCTTCGTCGAGACAAGAATGAATAGGAACAATGCAATAAGGATAACTTGCACCTGGGTAAACATCATATTTATAATACCTTGATATTATTTATGAAGTATTGCACGGTGACAAGTTATATGTCACGAGGTCCGGGTGTCATAAGTGACAACTTGTTGTGTGCAGAGAGAAGACTTATACGTACCCTGTACATTAAGTGTATCAAGAGTGGTAAAAAGCCTCACCAATTTACAGATTGGCTTCATCGAAAGTATGGCCAATTGGTAGTCGAGAGAAAGAATACACTTGGTGATGCAATATCCTTACCCTGTGTATTGTGTCGTAAAACTCTATCAAAGCATGGGATAAAGTGGACGGCACACGATGGATATAAATGGGTACATAGTAACGATAATATCTGTGTTCCTATACCTACTAGATCTACGAACAAGCAAAAGAGGTTGTTAGGATTTAAGTATTAATGTCATCTACCTGTCCACCATAAATCGGATGGTGCGATTTCATCTGGGTAAAGATGATTTCTGCAAACTGCTATATACATGTCACTTCCTCCAATCAATTCTAATTGCTTGTCCGGTACAATTCGTTTAGTAAATGGACCACACGTCCCGTCTTTACATACCATGCACAAGGCCGACAATTTTACAACCTCACATGCAAGTGGAATACAATCGATGAGTTCACCAAACTTTCTTTGGAAAGAGTCGGCATCCAAACCTGTTAGTATGATTTGTTTCTTCTGATACAGACAATGATCCACAAATTTTTTCAGTCTAGGGAAAAATTGTGCTTCGTCGATAGCTATGATATCTGCGTTTTCAAACGCCTCCCTATCTAAAAGGCTAAAAAGATCATGGACTTTGTGACAACTGAATTTTACATTATCATGTGTTTTCAACACTTCATCTGGCGATCGTGTATCTTTTGCTGAGTTTACCACAATGATTTCCTTTCCAAGAACTTTCAAACGCTTGAGTCTTCGGATAAGTTCAGACGTCTTACCCGAAAACATATTTCCCATGATGATGGAAAGACTCATATCTACTAAATATAATATTGTATTTTTTATATGGGTATCGCCGTTCATCGAGCAGTTTTTAATGGACACGAGGGTTATCTTAATCCCAGGACGGGTCGTGTCAAATTTCAGGGGATAATATTTCCCAACATTGCAACTGCCATCAAGAGTCTAAAGTAGATTCTTTTTGTATAATTCCACCCAACTCGTGACGGTGGTCTCATCTTCATAACACCAAGGGTACATTTTCTCATCGTATCCTCCAAAATGTATGGGTTCTATACCCATATATCTACATATGCCGCAGTCTATGTTACTATCGTCTATGATAGTATCTATATTTAAAGAAGTACACACATCGGCTTTACAAACTTCTTGGGAAGTGTAACTGTTTGTCAGAATCAAGTCGTCGAAAAGTCTGGGAAAATTGTCGTCTAACCATATTTCTGTTTTGTGTCGTGCATATTCCTGACGACCCGTAATTGCATATAGTTTGGATGTTTTTGGTCGCATCATCTGAACAATTGCACGAGATCCATGTAGGGGTTCCAATTGATAAAAGGTTTTTGAGTCATAAAAGTCACGTACCATTTTTGTTGATTCTTTTTGGGACAAATCGAAGATATTTCTATACACATACGAATATCTTGGTTTTGAAGGAAGTTTCAAATTATTATGTTGAGCCATTGGTTTAAGGAACTCAACTAAAACTTCATCTACATTTATAGCCACCCGATTCATATAGATATTTCTGATCTTTTCTCTAAACGGGTATCTTTTCTGTTTTGAGTTTTTTTAACCGTTCTAGTTCACGTTTAAAATCTATAATTGCATAAATGCTTAGTGTACCAGTAAACAAAATGGTCTTTGTCGCTATATGCATACACCATAATAGAATAATTTCTTTATGAAAGGTAAGATGAACGACAAAACTCTCGTTTTCAGTTGGTGGTTATGGGTTTTAGCAATCCTTTTTAGATTTGGGTTTACGTCTTATTCGCCGTTCTTGCCGTTATTGATTGCACTCGTCGTTGCAACATACTTAGTGGTATTTAAGTTCCGCCGTGAATATCACTGGACAAAGAAGGTAGCCATTATATCTTTAGAACTATTATTTACGGTGATGAGTTATTCCCCCAAGTCTATATTTGATACGACAGATTTACTGATCACTGTTATGATAGCTATGATGTACCTATTGTATGTAAACTTGAATGGTACAAATGTTTACGAGTTGTATTTTAAAAGATTTCCTGAGGCACACAATGGTGAAACTTTCATGGAACACCTAAAAAATCTCAGTAAAAAATAAGATGCCTCTCACCGATGCTCAGATTACCAGAAAGGTTGCGGAACTTCGTCGGACAAAGGGTAAACAGTACGCACCCCTCAAATATTTCCGGGGTCTCAAGACTCTCGGCGAAGTCGAAACACGCTACACAAAGATGCTCAAGAAAGACTATAGACAGTTTAAGACAGATGA
>CEVW01083589.1_pt1 | contig 12460 bp, 5 predicted proteins | sample 427061 | NCBI WGS metagenome assembly CEVW01 (sample SAMEA2623774, study PRJEB7988) | marine metagenome | biome: marine biome (ENVO:00000447); feature: surface water layer (ENVO:00002042); material: "saline water (ENVO:00002010), including plankton (ENVO:xxxxxxxx)" | depth 5 m
TTGTGACTGACGACCCTTTCGTCTGTCTCAACACCGGCGTGGTCGCGCCGGAGACTGAAACTGACACCGAACCCGTCACCACAATTGATTCCTGCCCCGCAGGCCAGGAACTGATTTCCAATTCATGCTACCAATGTCCGACAGGGAAATACAAAGACAATGTTGGATCATCCGCTTGCTTAAACTGTCCCGCGAATAAAAATACAGCGAGTAGTGGGGCGGGAAATTCGAACCTGTGCCTCTGTATTCCTGGTTATTACTCCGAGAATGTGGATGATGCTTGTCTCGCCTGCGGCGCAGGCAAGTATCGGGCTGGTCTGGGCAGTGAAATCGCATGTGACGATTGCCCCGCTGGATCTACTACAATAGCAGTGGGACAGGATGAAGAAGACGACTGTCAATGCAGTCCTGGGCAAGCACTCACATCCTCTGTTTGTTCTTCAGACAGTACATGTGTAACTCACTTTGGGAATGACGACGCGGTATGCGTGACGAATCCGGAAAGTTTTACCACATCATGTGAAATCCCAATACTCTGGACTCTTGCAAAGATTGACGAAGTCGGTGATGATTGTAATTCCGTCTGTGGAAATTGGGCAACGGGCGGGGTTTGCGACCCAGATCACTTTAGTGAATGGGATTCCTGGACTGAATTACAATTCTGGATTCGAGGTCTATCGGAAGATTGGGTATTGACGATGCCAGATAACATTAACCGTTATAATCCTGGTGAAGTGTGTGATTGTGCGGACCAATCCGCGGTGACGAATTGCCAGCAATGTACTCTTTGCGACGACGAAAGCTCGTACTACGAAAATGAATGTAAGGTCTGGACAGGTCATTCTTCGGGGTTTCCGGGATGGCATACTTCAACTCAAGTATGGTATTATGGCACTTCTCACCTCACCTGCGATTCATCAAACTATAGAATGAGACGACTCTGTCCGTGTAAAGTCACGACATACAGTGAAACTGAATCGTGTACTGCATGCCCTGCCAACTATTACAAGGCACACGTAGGCGATGGATTTTGCACTGCATGTCCAGTAGGTGCTCAATCTCCAGCAGGATCGACTTCAATCTCCGACTGCACGTGCACGCAGCCTAACTACAAGGACGGGCCGGGGGATACATGCGTATGTGAGGCGGGGTACGGTGGAACGAACGTGTGTGATTTATGCGGGGTCGGATTCACAAAAACTGCGGAGAACACCGAAGAGTGTACTGCGTGTGGCTCTTTCGAAACGTCAACAGGGGGCTCTTCGCCGTGTGTGTGTGTCGCAGGATACTACAGATCATCCGGGTTTTGCGAGCCCTGTGCCGCAAACACCTTCAAAGCGAATCCGGGAGATGAAGCGTGTTCTATTTGCGGCGACGGAACGAATGCGCACACGACGTCAACGGCCAGCACGTCAATCACTGACTGCGAGTCAAATTCTGGATATTATTCCACAGGAGATGGGAGCTTCTTTCCTTGTCCCGCGCACTCAACTTCTCCTGCAGGATCCACGTCTGACATGGCATGTTTATGCAATGCCGGGTACGGGCAAGATGCTCAAAGCTGTCAGATATGTGCAGCTGGCAAGTACAAAACGTCAGTGGAAAATTCTGCATGCTCAGAGTGTGACAGTGCTGGGAACGGGTGGGGGCCGACTGGCCTTTCAGACCCTTCGCAGTGTGTTTGTCTGGCAGGCTATACAGATTCGGGGGTAACTGCTAACAGTGCACCACAGTGTCTAGCCTGCGCTGCTGGAAAGTACAAAGAAACTACGGGTCTGCAAGCTTGCACCGACTGCCCAGAATTCTCATCTTCAACAACAACGGGCAATGACGAAGTGGGAGACTGCAAATGCAACGCGGGAAGTGCGGGAATTGGAGGAACCTGTAGCCTCTGTGAGGCTGGGACGTATAGCACCGGTATTGACAACCCGACATGCACTACCTGTCCAGATCACTCGAGTACGCCATCAACTGGAAGCGTCGCCGTGGAGGACTGTGTCTGCAACGCGGGAAGTGCGGGGAGTGGAGGGACCTGTATGGTCTGCCAGGCCGGAACGTACAGCGTTGGAAGTGACAATCCGACCTGCACAGACTGTCAAAGTTTCAGTACATCGCCCGAGGCATCAACGGATTCCTCTGCCTGTCAATGTAATGCCGGTTACACATATTCAAGCGGATCGTGTGTTGCTTGCTTGGCAAATGAGTACAAAGCGATTGTTAGCAATGATGGCTGTACGAGCTGCCCTGAAAACTCGCAATCAGTTGAGGCCTCGGACGATATTACCGATTGTCAGTGTAACATGGGCTTTGCGGGTCCAGATGGCGGACCTTGCGTAGCTTGTCATTTTGGCAAATTCAAAGACTTTGTGGGACCCGATACCAGGCCGGGATATTCGGCTTGCGAACCATGTGCAAGCGACCGGACGATCAATTTTGCCACTGCAGCTACCTCCTATCGACAGTGTTCCTGTAATCCCGGCACCTTTATGCTGACACCAGAAAACGCGCATCTGGCGTATTACTATGACGCCAGCGACGCAGGGACGGGAACGTGCGAGCCATGTCCTTCAGATTCCAGTGTCCCTGAGCAATGGCAATACACTGGCACGTTTGGAGCTGGGGGCTACGTCACAACATACTCGCCATCAGGTACCTGGCCGACTTCCTGTACTAATTGCGGACCCAACTCTCAGACAACAGGAATAGCCTCCCAGTGCGAGTGCGAGGCAGGCTTTGTGAAAAATTCAGCATCGGAGTGTGAATCCCTGCCAGGAGGATACTTTACCCAGTCCGTGGGCGAAACAGTCAAAGTCGAATTGACCGTCCAGGTATCCATGACTCTATCTCAATTCGACAGTAATGCCAGATACCAGTACAGAGAGGGCGTTGCTGAAGCCGCTGAAGTCCGAATTGAGGCTGTCACCATTGTTGAAGTCACGGAAATGGCTGCCATGAGACGTCGACTTTTGTCTTCGCAGCTGAACATCAAGACAGCTATCGAAGTTCCGGCTCAAATCACGACAGACACAGTGACCACGAACAACGTCATTGAATCGGCCGAATTCATCGAAAGTCAACTGAGTGTCTCCAATGTCGTGCAATCATTAGAAAGTAAACCGGCCTTCCAAAGCGCATCTGTTCAGGTGACATCGTCAGCAAGCATTTCCGGTTCATGCCCGGAAAATTCTGTCGCGCCGAGCGGGGCAACATCGAGATCTCAGTGCGTATGTAACGCCGGATACACGGGCGTGATTTCACAAGACTACGGGTCCTGCATCGCATGTGAATCTGGCAAATATAAAGAAACAACCATTTCGTGTGGGGATTGCCCTGGTAATTCCGACTCGCCCGCTGCATCTGACGCGATTACACAATGCTCATGCAACGCGGGATATCATGGAAGCAATGGAGGGTCGTGCACTGCTTGTCCCAAGGATACATTCAAATCGGCTACTGGTGACCAATCTTGCACTGATTGCACGTCGTTTTCCTCCACAAACGACCTGGATGCTCAAATAAGCTCAAGTGCATGCATCTGTGATACGGGATATTTGAAACAGGCAGATGAAACCTGCGATCGAATTTGCGCAGCGGGCTTTGAAGCGTCCAGCAATGAACAGACATGCGTTCAATGCCCAGCAGGAAAATTCAAGGATTCAATTGGAGACGGCTCGTGTCAGTTATGCCCAGACTTTTCAGTCATGACCATCGCTGGGGCGACGTCTGTGGACGATTGTTTATGTCAACAAGGATATGTAAAGACTGATGGAGGGTCATGTACTGCCTGCACGCCGGGCAAGTTCACATCACAGGCAGGGGAGCCGGAATGTCATACGTGTTATACTTTATTGACCGGCCGATAGTTTTAGTCTAGGTAAACATCGCACCCCTGAGGGTTGAGGAAAAAGAGGAGATTGATAAGAATAATTACAGTAAATGAAATGAATTGATAAACCAGCACAAACTGTGTCCATTTTCGAGAGTACTGAATTTCAACCATGAGTTGCTTCATTGAAACGTCAACGTCAGACACCTCCTTTGATACTGTCATCATGCTGACAGCAAGTTCCATTGTTTGTGTACAGAGTAAAATATATTTTTTTGAAGAAAGATTTGCTAATGGTATATCACATATATTAGAACTGCACAAATAAATGAAAATGAAGCTGACATTGTTGGTACTGTTACTCCTATTGATTCCACGTGACACACACCAAGGTTGTAGCACCGTTGGTTGTCTTGAGGTGGAAATGGAAAATTACAGAAATGCAAGAATTCCTTCGGCATATGCAGTTGCCTATCAATTTCCACAGGCCAGCCATTGTCAACCCACGATAAAAGACCAATATCACCACATGAATAAGTGTCTTGACGGATGCAATGTACAAGTGGGTCTCTCTTCCAACCCACAATATAATATCAATCCCACTTATTCGTGGCATTACAACGATAATTTTTGGAATGTAGACTGGTATGATCAATCAACAACTACACAATACCCGATGATAGGGTATTACCCTAACGAACAATGCACTACTGAAAATTGGCTTGTGTGGGATGGCAGCGTAAGACATATTCCTGAAGGTAGTGCAAGAGATTACCCCGCTGGGTTTTGTAATAGAAGGCTTACGAGTCGCGATAACTCAGACGTTCATGGCTTCTGGGATTATGGCTATAGAAATGCTGCTTTTCAATGGACTGGACAATATAATTATGACGATGATGTGAGGTCCGAAAACGAGTGTAATCGCTGCGCTGTTGGTTATGTGGCCCCATTGGGGTCGTGGAGTGGTAAAGTAGGCGGATATGGAACGTACCTTGTTACTTATAGCGATTGGCCAGATGATCTCAATTGTCTGCCGGCGCCAGCTGGATACTGCGCGCCGTATAAGAACAATATACATAGTTACAGATACTCATGCGCCACCGTGGCCGTGAATCACATTTCAGATCTTTACAAGAATAATGGCGATGAAGCATATGGGTTGTTCGACACAACCGTAAGTAATGGCGCTAGAGGCTGGCAATATAATTTTTATTTGGATGGATGTGAATCGGGATTTTGTGGCTCAATTACACAGTGTAGTGCATATATGTACGAATCATGTCCATCTGGGTCGACTTTACACAACTCATACGATTCACTTTGGTCAAGCCATAGCACATACACTTCTCTTGGACGATCACATTCACCTCATCATGACGGGCCTTATGGAGGTCGGTGCAAATGCCCAGCTGGTGAATACCTTGCAAACTGTGCTGGATGGAACAGGGGACACTGCAAATTGTGCGGTTCTTGCCCCTTAGGCACTTTTGAAGTCATGCCCTGTAACGACTGGTCTGAGGAACTGTCTGTTGACCAAATATGGACTGCAAGAAATCCAAACGGTCCACCGATATGCAAGGACTGCTGGGCGTTTTCAAACAGATGTGAAATAGGCCAGTTCTTGCAAGGTTGTAGTGGCACCAGTCCTGGAACTTGTGTATGGTGCAGCCAACATGCATGCCAGGCAAATCATTACAGAGTCGGTTGTGGAAGTACCTGTGGACACACACCTAAAACCACTCCATGGCGTACATGGGACGCAACAAGCAGTGATTTTTTCTACGCTTGGGGTCCTGCGGATAATACAATCCCAACATACTCTGACATCACGCCGCAATATCTTATCAAAGGTGAGTCGTCTGGATGTACCTCAAGTGAAGGCGAGTGCGTCGCTTGCATGGGTTGTCCCACAAACCAGGAAAGAGTGGGCTGCTCTGGAACGAGCGCAGGAAGTTGCTCTGCGTGTGCAGCAGGTAAGTATAAACCAGATGCAGGAAACGGGCCGTGTATTCCTTGTGTCACATGCTATGCCAACACATATAATTCGGCTTGTGGTTCGTGTACATCTTGTCCGCCAAATACGCATAAAATTGGAACCACATATGCTACATCCTGCACTCCATGCGGAGATTGTCCAAAAGGGCAGGGTCGGGAATATTGCGGTGAACGCGATGCTTATGGTAATATACAGGCCGGCGGTCCCGGGGCCTGTTATGGATGCGCAACCAATTATTATAAAAACTGGGTTGGCTTAGGCAGTTGTATTCAGTGTATGCCCTGCACCGCACCACAATATGAAACTCAGGCCTGTAATACAAATGGAAACAATCGAATGTGTGGATTCTGCAATACTGTCAACTGTGGAACGGGTAGACAACTTGTCGGCTGTGGTTATGGAAATGCTGGATCATGTCAGGATTGTCCTTTTGATCATTTTAATAACGGAAATTCACACTCGGGATGCTCACCATGCAGTACTTGTGATGATGGAAAATATCAAACCGGATTTTGCAATGCAGGTGGCCAAGACCGCCAATGTTCAACATGTTCGCCCGAATGCGGAGCGGGCTTCTGGGAAAGCACTCCTTGTACCACTTCAACCAACCGTGTTTGCACGGATTGCACTCTGCAATATTGTCCTGCCGGATCAAGCTTGGTTGGATGTGAGGGGCTCAGTAAGGGCTGGTGTGTGGCGGACGCTGGCTTTACGGGTAATCCGGTGGAAGGATTTTCTTCTGCAGCTTACTCCATTAATAATTGCCACATACCGGGAAATTGCGGTGGAATTACGCAATGCCCTCCGTCTTTTTTCAAAAGTTCACCAGGAAGTGATCCCTGTGTTCCGTGTCTGGGATGTGGCGAGAATCAATACAAAGATGGATGCGATCCCGTGACAGGAAGCATCTGTCTTAGTTGTCCGACTGGATACACGTCCCCTCCAAACAGCGTAGGAAGCAGCTCCTGCCAGACATGTGCTGTATCTACTGCTAACAACCCGACGTCATGTGCAAACTTATGCCAGGCGCCCCCTGGGTACGTGATTGCATCTGATGGCAATTCTTTAACCAGATGTGAAGAGGGTACATATAATTCAGGAACCACTGGGGTCAGTTGCACAAGCTGTCCAGCAGGCAAAAACTCGCCTGAAGGTTCTGACTCTATTGATGACTGTGTCTGTGACAAAGGGAAATATCTTTTGTCCGGTTCATGCGAGGAATGCAGCGAGGGAACGTATAAAGAGGAAATGGGAAATAATTTCTGTGTAGATTGCCCCGAATCATCCACGACAGACATAACTGGCGCTGACAGTATTACTGACTGCCTTTGCTTGGCCGGCTTTGAGGCCAATAACCTCGGAGACTGTGTGGCTTGCCCTGGAACGTCTGACAAATTTATCGTCTCTGATGACGCTTGTATTCAATGCGGCGATCATCAAACCCTGAATTCCAATCTTCCTCATCAACAGAGCTCATGTGAATGCAATGAGGGCTATACTGGGACTTACTTGAACTGTCAAGCCTGTCCAATCGCATCGTTCAAATCCACAAAAGGATCCGCCAGTTGCGTGTCTTGCACCAGCCACGCCACGACGCCAACAGATGCCAGTACCAGCATCACAGCATGCGCGTGTGAGGGTCCCATGTGGGTGCCCTCAAGTACCGGACCGGATGAGGTGGGTGGAACATGCCAGGCAGCCTGTGGACCTGGAGAAACAGCTCAAAACAATGTTTGTATTCCATGCAGTGAGGGTACGTACAAAAGTGTTCAGGGTCTGGAAGCCTGCACTGAGTGCACCGATCCACGCAACAGCAGCGCAACGGGGGCTACCAGCGCGGATGATTGTAGTTGTCGAGCAGGAGAGATCGCTCTGGGGGGAAATTATGTCGAGATTGTCAGTCTCGGAGACCATGCTGACACGTCAACAGTTGACTGTGATTCGACCTGTACCATTCCGATGCAACCAAATCAACGCCTACAGAGCGTAGAATTGAAGGGAAGTGGTCATCAACATATTACGATTGAGACGGACAATCTGAAAATATTTGTTTGCACCAATGACTGTGAGAAATTTACGGGTACTCCTACACCACTTCCACCCGTAAGAGGAAACATACAGATCACAGTAACATCAGGTCTCATCACGGTCTCCATGTACAATGGACAAAACGCTGTGTTTTCAGCATCTGCACCGTGGATGGACACCGGCGCCGCAAGGTCGCTCATCACCGAGCTGAATCTACAGCCCGGTGATTGGTTACTGGATTCCAGTTCAGTCCATTTCACTTCCGATCAGTGCGTTGAATGCCCTCCGGGCCTCATATGCAGGCCATTCATTACACTGCAGTAGAAGGTGTACCATGAACTGTCACGTCTTCTTCGTGCATGGACGCTTCTACTTCTCGCATGCGAAGTCTCGGTATAATGTACTTGATCGCACATGAGATGATAAAGACAGAAATGCTAAAAGATGCAATTAAAATAATAGTGATCTGATACGATATCATTTAGTTTAATTTTCTAAGCATATTTATATGATTTCTGCACCCGCATTCATAGTTCGCGTAGATTTCTCCACCCGCAACAGCCGAACGCTCACGCACGAGCGTTGATCGAAGCTTGCTGGACACGCGCTTGTTCCAACAGCGCTGCAATCTCAAAGTGTCCATTGTCTATGGCAACGTTCAGGGCGGTCCTGCCGTTGACGTCACATGCTTGAACGTCAGCGCCGTTCACGAGCAGGAGATCCACGAGCTTGCGGTTTCCAAAGATACACGCCTCGTGAAGACAAGTCCATCCCGAGGAATTCGTGTCGTTCACGGCAACGCCGCTTGCAATCATTTTCTGAGCGTTGTCTACCTGCTCCTGGAAGATGACCTGCATGCGTTCCTGAACCGCTGGCAGTTTTAACAGGTCTTGATTGGACTGGACCATCTGCTCCATCGCCGCCGGCTCCATTTTGTCCTTCGTGTCTTGAACACGGTCTAAAAAAAAGTCTTTTTAACTTTTTTTAGTGATTTTTTTTACCCAAGGACAGCTTCCGTCCCAAACATGGCGCTTCGGCCGGGCATGATGCATTTCAGACGTACTCTTCCCACGACACCTTCCACAGAGGAGAACGCGACCCTGCCAGAAAATGAGACGGTTTCAGGAAATCAATCGGAAGTTAACCCAGAGCAGAGCGTGGATGTCATGCATTGATGCGTTCATGTACGGCATCCACTTCTTTCGATCCAGAAAGTGCTGTGTTTGAACCAGCAGACCCAACGAACTCCGCGTCGGGTGTAAAAGCATTCTGTTACACATCGCGTCGACGTGGCCGCCATCATGCATAACTCCATACGCTTGTGAGATCCATTCGCGCGCCAAAGTTTTCTGGCCCTCAGAGCAGTTGTGGAGCATGTGTACGTCATTGTGAATCGTGCGATGCAATAAATACTCATAAGCGCAATAATTTTCTGGTAGCCTGCACCTCTGTCTGAACTCGTAGGTGAAATCCAGGTTTCCCTGATACAGCATGGTCGCATTTCGGATGGTATTTTCGTCTATAGTTGTATATGCTCCCAGAAGGTTTTGCAAGGCAATGGTCACCGGAATGTCGTTGTAAGCCTGCACGACAAATGATGTGAGCGTCCCAAGCTCACCTTGCGTAAACTGTGTCGGGTGCGAAACGGAATGCAGCTGGTATACAGCGTCTGCACCCAATCCCGACGTACCCCAAATTTGGGCTAGATCAAACCGGGCAATGTGTGTCTCATTGGAGCAGTAAGGCGCAATTTCGGTCATGTTTCTCACTGCTACGATGTCTTGATCAGAACCGTCGTCCATATTCAGCGTGTAGTATGCAGAGACTACGTCTGTACTTCCCTGCCAGTACGTAACGAACTCAGTTTTAGTCTCCGAGATACTCAGAGAGTTTGATTCCAGAACAACAGACGACTCCGACAAACTAAGTCGAGCACACTCTCGCACTTCAGAACTCAGCATCTGAGTCATACCAGACACACGAATATTCGCACTGAGGGAGTATCCGCGAATTTGTGTTCTCACGAGATAAACGATGCCACCACCGTCCGTGTAATACGCCTTCAAGACTTCCACCTCAAATTCTTTGAGCGGCACGTATTGGTTCAGTCCAACAAAGGCTACATGCTGCGACGCCCGTCGAGTCTGCACAAGCACTTCCTGCTGTGTTAAAGTCCACATAATCGTGTCCACCATAGACACAACGAGGCGACAGTCTGCGACGCCATTTTGAGGCGGTGTGCAAACTGCCACCGAAGAAAGCATATCGTCACTGATCTCAAACCTCAGCGTTGACTCGTCAATTTTTTCCGACACCAATGAATGAAGGCTGTTCTGAGAGCATCCGTCCTCCGTTGCTGCGTTTGGAAATCCTGCCTGTTGCAGTGTTGACACGCGCCACGTCTGTGCATAACAACAACCCCTGACGGTGTCGCAATTCTGCGGCGCTGACTTACCCACCACAATAGCGTATCTGCTGTGGTTTGAATGAGCGACTGTAAACCGAAAGGATGATGACAGGCGCTCAAAATTGGAGACCACGAGAACATGGGCCCCATTATTGAAATCGGATGATGTCAACTCCGAAGTCGCGCAGTCCTCAGTACCGTCTGTCCGGGTGATTCGGGTGTATCCAGACTTGCACGTGAATGAGCACGTAGCTTCATCACCCTCAGCGTTGGTTTCAACTGTGAATGATTTCAATAAAACGTTGCCAGTCTCGCAACTGATGCATCCCAGTGAATGATTCAAAGGGTCCCTGAGCTTTGAAATGCCAAGACATCGAATCCGACATGAGTACTCGTCGTCATAGATCAACCCAAACGACTTTGGTTCGTGGAGTGTCAGCGACAAGAATTTCGTGTCCCGGTAGTTGCAAGCCGAGCAGAAGCTGTCACTCGTCCTCGTATGTCTGCCTCGGTACTCTCCAATTGCGCAAGTCAAATCAAAGGTTATGTCGTCACAAACCCGATTGCTGTCAATCAGACAATCATATCTCTGCCACTCCGTATCGTATGAGCAATTAGAACATGGATTACAAACAGTGTTCTGTGTATCCTGACACACTGAATGAATATAAGTGACACCCAACAGACACGTGTCACAAGCGTCGCAGACGGCGTTATGGGTCAGTGTACATGCCACCTTTTCATACTCCTGATCCAAGGCTGCAGAACAGACGCGACACTCCTCACAGGGTAGATTTCCCACAAAATCCTTGTAGTAGCCGGCTTGGCATGTCTCACATGTCAACGAGGGAAATCCAATTGACTGGAAACCCATCTGACACTCACAGTCATAGAGCTTCTCAGAGCCAGCGGGCGAAACAGAATTCTGTGGACAAGAATGGGCAATGCCATCACCTGGACAAAAACTGTTTGGAGGACAAGTGTCGCAAACTCCGCTGTTATCAAAGGTTTTTGGTTTACAGACACAATCCGATGGCTCATCTTGCAGCTGGAGATACTGCGTCCATCGATCGCTCGAGCAATTAAACAGGTTGCCATCAAAGCAGTAAGTATTCACGTCACAGGGGATACAAGTCAAGTTTGAAACACTGTTTGCATATCCATCAATACAGATACAATCTGCCAATTCAGACGACCCGGCCACCGATTTTTGGAGGCTATCAGGACAATCCCGGCGAATGTTGTCACCTTCGCAGTAATCATCTGGTAAACATACTTTACAAGTGAAATTCGTCTGCGTCAAGTTAGTTCTGAAAAACCCGTGAAGGCAATTGCAATCCGTAATATGAGAGCCTCCCACAAACAAATTGAGCGAGTTCTCAGGACAGGGTCGCAGCAGTCCATCAGTGCAGAAATGATTCTGCTGGCATTGCTTGCAGAGTGAATCCTCCCGGTAGAAACCAGCTTCACAGCTGCAGTCCTCTTCAGCATCACTGCCGGCCGCGCTGGTGCCGTTGGTGCCACAGGAATACCGAATGCTGTCGAAACAGTAGAAATTTTCCTCACACACGTGACATTGCGTGTCACTCCGGCCATTGTTGAAGTCAATGCCGCAGGTGGTGTCATCTGTAGAGCCGTCGCTGGAACGACTATAATTCCCAGCAAGACATATGGTACATGAAGTGCACTCAATTCGAGTTGTGGGCGTACATTCCTCACTGACATACTCACCCCCAGGACAGTGAGAGTCACAGGGGTCACAGACAGCGGCGCCGGAATTCAATGCTCGTTTCCCCACCTCACATGTCTGACATGGAATTGAATTGTTGGAATTTGTACTTTTGAATGTCCCGGCGCTACATTCAAGACAAGAGTCCGCTGTCACATTCGCTTCGAACCCAGCATTGCAATTGCAGAACGTTGAAGTGTAGTCACCGAATGGTAAATTACTGTCCTCCTGGCAGTCTTTGCACCCCTGGTCAGTTGTGCTCGTGCACGGAGCATCCAGGTCTGGGCGTTTGTCGGTAAACTGGCACTTAGTACAAGCCTTGCAAGAAGGTTCAGTCAAATCGTTTCGAAATTCGCCCGCTGGGCATTCACGACAAGATCCAACCGAAGATTTACATTCGCATATGTGATAACTACTCCCCGGCCGAGAATCACAGGTGTCAGTTCCACCAAAACTACCAGACCCGTCCCATGA
>CEVW01375508.1_pt1 | contig 12446 bp, 18 predicted proteins | sample 427061 | NCBI WGS metagenome assembly CEVW01 (sample SAMEA2623774, study PRJEB7988) | marine metagenome | biome: marine biome (ENVO:00000447); feature: surface water layer (ENVO:00002042); material: "saline water (ENVO:00002010), including plankton (ENVO:xxxxxxxx)" | depth 5 m
AGTGGGTTCTTGTTGAGCCTGACAATGGCTCACAGTCCCCTGACTCAGAGTGGGTTCGTGTGTTTTACACGCTGAGCGACGTCTTTCGTAGTGATTAAAACACCACAAAACAATTTTTTTGAGACATTTCCCTCGTATTTAGACTCAAACACCCGTATCTCAAACATGAAGCCCGCGGCCCTCGGGGTGACGTGTAAAGAAGCCCTGGAGGTGTTCTCGGCGAACGAGACGTTGAGGTTGCAGAAGAGGGTAGCGGAGCTTGAGATGGCGAATGAGATATTGAGGAACGACGTGATGATGTGGGAGCATCATTTCCACCGCTCTCGGACGTACAGCACGTGGACTCAACCCGTGTGTCCGTACAACTTGGACGTGTTTGGTCCGTGAAGGGGTTTGGGAGTAGATAAGGGGTGGTGTAAAGGTGGCAATGAAGCTCTGGTACGCGGCGGTCATGTTTGTGGTGATGTGTGCGTCGAACTTTACCGAGACGGGCGCGCTTCCCGATTGTTTGCGGTTGTCGGACTCGCCGTTTCTATCGCGGTCAGTAGAGGCAAGTGTGATGAGTCGGAATAAGCATTTAACGGAGATCATGCGCGCGCATCGTCACGACACGATGCCGACGATGATGGTGAAGTCGCGGGTGATGGTGGCTGCGATGTTTGCAGCGTGGGTGGTGGCGCTGAATGTAGTGCTGGCGTGACTAGTGGGGTAGATGTGGTTTTAAAAATAATAAAGTTTTCGTGTCTACAACGAGTGAGAAGACGAGCGAGGATGTCCGTATGTGTGCACTGCCTGGACATGCGCGTGGTGGATGTGTCGGTAGCGGATTTAGATAGCGAGGTAGAAAAGGAAGTGCAGGAGGTAGTGCGCGTCTCCTTTGACAGAAAGAGGGACGTGAATTTGAGCCTTTTTCATTCCGTGGTGATGGTGCAAGAGAGGGTGGATGTGCGGACATTTCTGGGATTCCAGGCGAAGAAGTGGAAGCCGGTCGGGGTGATGCTGGTGAAGAGCGAGAATGTGAATGGCGATTTCCCGGACGCAAAGATGTGTGTGAACCTCACGTGTGTGTGTGTGAGTAATATTTTGCGGGGTCAAGGTATCGGGACGAGTATGATGAAGTGGTATTTGGAGACGCTTCCGGTGGGGACCGTGGTGTATCTGCATGTGGACAAGGTGGCGATGAATGTGGAGGTGAAAAAAGTTTCGGACGAGGACCGAAAGTGGAGGGATTTTGTGCTGAGTGAGGTGGATCAGAGCGAGTACGGGCAAGAGATGGGGCGTCCGGAGTATACGGCAACGGCGGAAATTTCGTCAACTCTAGTGGATTGGTACAAGACATTGGGATTTGAGGTTCATTATGAGAATTCTTTGGAGGTGTGCATGTTTCAGTATGTGCACAAGGACGCGATGGGGTATGATTCGGAGGACTGGAAGAGCTCTACGTCGTCGTATCGTGAAGACTATTATGAAGACGAGACGATGTCGAATGCCGGAGATGAGATTATGTTTTATCATGAGGACGTCACAGACATATAAGACAAATAGTTTTTAGAGTAAAGATGCGTTGGTTAACCAGCTGTGTACTGCTCCTTATTCTCTACCACCTCCATGCGGAGACCATCACGTACCACGATGTACCCCTGGACGACTATGCCGGTCGAGTAGAGTCGTGTCCGGAATATTCAACTTCGAATGAGGATTTTTCTGCGTGTGAGTGTATTGAAGGGTTTTTTAATAGTAGCGGGTCGTGTGTGGCTTGCGCTGAGGGAAAGTATAAGAATTCAGTGGGAAACGCGACCTGTACAGATTGCTGGGATCACAGTACGTCACTGGCGGGCTCAATGGATGTGATGGAGTGTTTGTGTAACGAAGGTTACACGTTGGTGGAGGATGCGACGGGTCATAGTTGTGGTGCATGCGAGGTGGGAAAGTATAAGCAGTTTGCAGGTTTCCTGGAATGCATTGAATGCTCGAATCACTCCAGCACACAGACGATAGGATCGACCACGGTGCAAGACTGTCATTGCGATGTGGGGTATACGGGTCCAGATGGAGGACCCTGTGGGGTTTGCGGGGCGGACACGTATAAGAACGTGACAGGAAGTAGAGCGTGTTTTGGGTGTCCGCAGCATACTACGACGAGTTTGACAGAGGGTTTGTTCACGGAGATTGAGGCGTGTCAGTGCAATCCTGGGTATACAGGGCCAAATGGAGGTCCCTGTGAGATGTGTGAGGCCGGAAAGTTCAAGGCTGGGGTGGGACCACAAGCGTGTGTGGCCTGTCCGGAAAACTCAGACTCGTCTGCCGGGGCGGTGATCTGTTTGTGTAATCCGGGCTATGACGGTGTGGCCGGGGCTTGTCTGGCGTGTGAGGAGAATGAGTACAAGGCGGAAAGTGGGGAAGGCCCGTGTGTCGGGTGTGAGTCGAACGCGTACTCGGCTCCGGCAAGTGTAAAGTGCACGTGTAATCCGGGCTGGCGAGGCCTTCATACCAGCTGTGTTTCGTGTCCTCCCAGTCGGTACTGTAACGGGACAGGGGAGTCGTATCCATGTCCGGAGAATTCGACGTCGCCAATGTACAGTGTGTCTGAGGATGACTGTACGTGTTTGAGTGGATTTGAAAAGATAGGTGATGAATAAAATCATTTAATTTATGCGTCTCAAACTCTGTGAATTTGAGCAAGCGACGTCAAAAGAGAAGAACTTTCACGGAGTTTGTCCACTGCGACCACGCGCTTGCGAGTATATGCCTGATCAGTAAGAAGTCATCTTGCCACGGCTGCAGCTCTTTGCTGCTCGTGCTATTCATACTGGACAGGAGCAAGAGCTCAATTGAGTCCATTTTGGTTTGAAGATTCCGCATTTACGCACCGATTGCGATACAGTTAAAAATAATGAGGAGGAGCAAACGCGTATGCGCTATGTGTTGTGTACTGGTTTTGGCGACTTTTACACTACTTCTTCTAATGCAAGCGACGTGGCGCCATGTGGCGATTGCGGGACAGAATGAATACTCGGAAGTTGAGATCAGCATGCCGGCATCCGGGCGGATTAAGATACTACAGATTGCGGATGTACAGATCGGAGATATGCGGGATAAATGCACGCAACTGACCGAGGAACAGAAGCGATGGCGTTGTAATGGACACAACACTACTGCATTCATCCGACGTCTTATTGAGAAGGACCGCCCCGACCTGGTCATATTCACCGGAGACAACGTGTACGGAACCCGTGGCGATGCGCATTCTCGCCAGCTCATGCTCCAAATCACACACCCACTGGCCTCGTCCCACATTCCCTTCGCCGTTGTTATTGGCAATCACGACGTGGAACTGCCATGGATGTCAGTATCGGGCCTTTATCAATTTATGCGTCAAAATCGATCGTCGGGGGGTGGGGCGATCCTGTCCGGAAACGGACTCATTAGAGTCGTACAGGACCGGGAAACCGTGGTCAATATCTACCTCTTCGACTACATGCACCAATATTGCATTTTCTGTCTGAACGGGGCACATACCCATGGATCGAGAGCTCGAAACAGTCGGTGGGGTGGATACCAACCCGTCACGGATAAACAGATCGATTGGTTTAGGCATACGAGCGATGCCAATGTCACCACACTTGCTTTTACGCATATTCCTTTACGTGAATATGTTGGCGTTGGCGAGGCCCTAAAGAATGTGTCTCGAGGGCACGGATCGCCATGGTCGACCGTGGTTGGTGACAACTTTGATAGTATCAATAGCGGGAGATATGGCGAGTTGTATGACGCGCTACAGGAAAGAAACGTAAAGGTTCTTTCTGTTGGCCATGATCATACAAACGATTTCTGTGGGCGAAAGAAGGGAGGGGTGTATCTTTGCTATGCGGGGGGTGTCGGGTATACAACCTACGGGCGCATAGGCTGGCCCCGACGAGCCCGCATGTTTATTGTCGAGAAGGGGGATTTTTCGCGTGTAAGGACGTATAAGCGGCTGGACGATGCTAATTTCTCGCGTATCCATGACGAGTACATTGAGGAGCATCTGGCGGGGTAGACGTGAAGTGGGGGTCCTCATAACGCTATGAGCGCAAATAACCCGAGAGTGCATACAAAGAAGTACGCGCTGACCATGAGAGACTGTGTGAGTGTGTGGAGAATGGCCTGGGCTTTTTTGAATACTCTAGACATTTTTATTTGGGTGGAATTGGTTAAATATTCTCCTCGTTCTGGGTGTCGTTTAGTAGGAAACCATGAAAGGGTTTGCTGTTGAATTTGACTGTTCCAAATGTTTGATTGTCTCCTTTGCAGTCATCAAATCACTCCACAATTCCTGGATTACTTTTGATTTTTTGTTTAATTCTTCCTGCATTTCTGTGATTATGGGATTGTTTTGATTTTGAAAGTCATTCTGAAGTTTTTGGAGTTTTTGTTTCAAGGTTTCATTTTCTTTCTTCAACTCTGCTTGAAGTTCCACATATTCGTCATGTGCTTGCTTGTAAGCTCTTTGGACTTGCTTGTTGATCACATCTTCAACTCTGGAGCCAAATGCATGTAGCTCAATCGCTTGCGATTTCAGATGAGATTCGTGTTTTGCAAATTCGTCGCGTAATTGAGATGCTTTTGTTGCTTGTATGTTTAGTTGATGGGCATGTTGATTGATCTCGACCAGTATCTCGTCCATTACAAAGTGTTCATGTTTTGTTTAATATTTCATGAAGCGTTGTTTGATCCGTAACGGAGCAGATCCCATCACACCCCTTATATAACACGATTATTTTGTAAATTTCAATGCTAGTAGTGCTTTCAGGTCAAGATATACACGGTAAAAGTATTAATGGTCGCATAGGGTATATCAGTGATACCAATTTGAGGGCTGCACATTATTGGGTAATGATTGGATTTGAGAATGTAGGAAATAATACGTGGAGATATGTAGGGGATTTCAATGACGAAGGCGAACCATTCGAAAATGTACTCACCCAGTCAAATATAAGAATGCATGGAGATCGTCAGAAACATTTTCAGCAAAAAATGCATGATTTGAACCTGATGTATGGTTCGCCTGTATTTGATAATTTAAATATAGGCAATCCCTTTATGGTTTATTTTTGATTAAATCACATAAACCCCTCAAATATCCCCGATTGCCTGATAGATATGCGGCATCTGGCGAAGTAGACAGATAGGCCCTAACCGTGGATTGAATTGATATGAGATTGATATTTAGCGTAATCTGATAAATGAGATATATGTCTGGTGAGGTGCATAGTGTTGGGTTACCAGGGTTGGGATTCGTGAAAAATTCCAATAAATATAAAGCATTGCTGAAGAAGTATGACGATTTGAAGGGCGAAAATGAGAAACTCACGAAAGAAAAGGAAGAAATTAATGCGAAATTTCATGAAATGGATGCCAGAATCCATGAATTGGAGGGAGAAAATGATCAATTAAAGATGGAGATAGATGGATTGAAGAAAAAAAATGATCAATTGGAGGAAGAAAATGATGAATTGGAGGAAGAAAATGATCAATTGGAGGAAGGAAAGGATCAATTGATCAACGATGGTTGGACGTTCACGTTTTTAAATCCAGCGCGTCCTGATGAAAAGGATGCATTTATAATTCAAGAAAATGAGAAATTGGCTGTTGGGGCCAAAAATAAACAAAGAGGATTGCTCTTTTTGGCATCGATTTTGCATTACGTGACCGCCAACCAGACCTTATTCGAGAATAATTGTATATGGGTATGGATTGAGCGGGATAACGAAAAAATTCCCCAGTTAATTGACAAATCATTGCTAATGGAATCATTGCCAGACATGTGGTTCTCGCTTGGTGGTCCAGACACTAACGGAGAAATAGTGCTTAAGAATTATTGGGAAGAAAATACTATTATAGGAGAATTTAAAGGGGAAAATGAGAAGCAGAGATTTGAGAAAGAAAAACGAACGCCAGTGGATACGGATGCAACGTTGATATTGAGGATGATGGATCCACGAAAAGAAGATCCTAATTTGCAAGAAATATCACCATTGGCGGTAAAAAAAAAGGAAATGATAAACATTATCGAAATAGTCCCAAAAAAAAAGAAGATTGCGGTGGATACGGGCAACCCTTACGTGGTTTATTTTTGATTAAATCACATAAACCCCTCAAATATCCCCCAGCGCCTTATAGATATGTGGTGGATCGTGGTTCTGTATGTAGTGCTGGTCCCCAAACGGCCGGTGGTAAAGCTGGTGCATGCGATGGTCGGCCTGGGTGTTGATGAAGCGTCGCCAGACGGGTACAAAGAGGGTTGGCATGATAAGCATGAAAATGGCGATGTAGACGGTGATCATGGCCCCCCTGCCCATGACCCAGTCGATGAGGGCGGAGAGGAGGGTGGAGCAAGGCTGGTAACCACAGAGGTACGTGTTGTTGACGACGTGCTGTAAGGCGTCGAGGAAGATGATGGAGTTGTGTTTTGCCTTCACCTCGTCGCATAAGGAGGAGTGTTGCTTCATGTTGTGGTAGAACTCGTGGAGGTCGCATTGTTCGAGGAGCCAATTTTCGTCCTGTCGGAGCTGGTGGCCTGCTACGTAAGCTTCATGGAGCATGTGGATGCGGCTAACAAGGAATAAGGTGGCGTACAAGCTCATCATACTCCCCATGATAAAGGATGGGGAGAAAAAAGATGGGGGTGGCTTAGGACCACGGTACATGTCTAATTGGGTGTAATTTGGTTTAATATACTAGGTTACGGCTCAATGCCACTTATGGGCCGGTGGGCTGACGGGTTTCCCATGGCGCCAGGCAACGTCAGCGATTTCACGGCGGAGGAGGATGGGTGGGCGGTTGGTCTCATTGTTGGGGTCGAGGTAGATGGGCCCCGACCTGAGTATTTCCCGTTCCATCAACGCCATGTCGTCGGAGTAGACAATGGCGCCGCAGAGGTCGTGGACGAGGTTTTCGAGGCGGAGGACGCGGCCCTGGAGTCGCATAAAGTCCTTGGCTTCAAGGCGCGTGAATTTTTGTTCAGTGGAGTCCGGGGACGGTGACTTTGGCCATTTTTCGCCTGAGATGCAAGGGCGGCGGGGCTTGGGCTGCAGTATACGTTCCAAATTGGCACTGGTCGTGATGATGTTTGAGGCTGGTCTGGTAAAGCCATAGGCGTAATAAATGACTTGGATGAGAAGAAGAGCAACAAGGAAGCGCATTGCGTGTCGGGTCCGGTGTCTTAAATGAGGCGGCCGAGGTCAGATCTTACTTTTGCGTGGTTGTGAGACCTGACCGAAGACTGCCAGGCATGCTTGTAGAACTCAATTTGCTCATCCTGTTCGCGGATGGCTGATATTATGCTCTGCAGCCATTCTCGTTGTTCTTGTTCCGGAGCGGAGTGAAACGCCAGCCAGATCTGGGTGGCTTCGTCCATGATGGTGGGTGGATTGAAACGGATTTAAATACTGCGACGTGAACGATACGAGAAACGCATCGAGTCTGGCCATAGATTGCGCGGCGGTCCTCCGTTTGGGTTCGGGGCCTGGGCCGGAACCCTTTTGCGCCTATTGGGCGGCCAATCCCACGTGCTGGTGTCGGTAAGCACTGCAGAGGGAAGAAATGCGAGAATGATCAGCAAAGACCATACCACGGTCATGTTTCGAAAAGACTCCCAGCAATACGCCATGTCGATATCGCCGGAGAACGGGGTGACGCAGCATAATGACGCCAGGAAGGCCAGGGTGAACAGCAAAAACGTGATCGGGTCGACAAGGATGCCCGTCATGGTGGGTGAGTTTGAGATAGGTTAAGATTGGCGCCAAAAGGAAAAAAAATGTGTAAATGGGATATTTTGAGAGAAATGGGCCCAAACGTTTCCAAACGATGATGCTTGTGGCGGTAGGTCATTCATTCTATTGGAGAACGCGCCAATGAGTACGTCGTGGGTATGGGGGTGAATGAGTTGGGTCATGGCCAATGCACATGAAGATGTGAGCAGCAGAACGCCAAGGGAAACGCTCCGCTCGGACCAGAACAGAATCTTGTAACTGAGAACAAAAAAACAGACGCTGAAAACGAAATATTCATCAGGCATGTGTAAACTGAAATGAAAGGTGTCTTCTACTGTATTACACAAACTTTTCTTTTTTGATACTATTGAAATTTTGAATCGAGTTGGTTTTGGTGAGCGGCCCACATATCCAAAGCTGGCACTGGGTTGTATCCGTAGATGCTGCCCTCCTGGGGCGCAACGGCGCGGGATAACAAGCTCAAGGCGTTGTTTAGCTCTTTATGGTAGTTACAGGCGGCAGCAATCCATCGACGCATCAACAGTTCGCCCCCTGCTTTGAGATAAGCTGCTGCCTTTTCGGCGGGTTCCTCTACAGTGCCAGACGTGATTGAGAAGTCTCCCAACAGGATCGGAGTCTTGCTTTGAGTGAACGCAACGTAGAACGGAAGCAATGGTTTTTGTGTGGCGATGCCAACTGCGGCGAGAGCTTCTCGGTGGATATCGTTGAGGGCAAACACTGCAATTTTTTGCTTCTGAGCTTGCGGGTCGAGGTACGCCACGCGCGCAGTTGGCTTCGTTGTCAGCACCTCTGCCATGAGCTCCGAGGCGGCTGTCTTGATGTTGACAGATTCCAAGGTTGAGCCAATGAGCGCGTGTTCGCTGGGGAGTTCAAACCCCTGCGCCGCCGCGACGTTCAAGCACATTCCCCGTGCAAAGAACAAGTTATTGTTGGAACTCGCCGAGACGATACGACTGACAAAGTTGTTGTTGAACTTGAGCATGCAGTGAGCGGCGGGTAGTCCTGTAAAGCGACGGCGGGGCGCGGGTCGGTCGTTTTTGCACGCTGAGATCAGCTTTTCACGAAGAAGAGTCTGGAAAGAATTCAATTGAAACTCCGTGTTGGGCTTCGGGATGCTGAGTTTCAACGCGCGCAGAATTTGCTTGCAGTGTTTCAAGCTCGAGTACGCCGGCAGTCGCATTTTCATGACCGTATTCATGGAAAGGAGGGGGGTCACAGCGTGACGGCTGATGATGGCCTCGGCCAGCTGGGTCAGGCCCTGGACGTTAGTTTTTGGGTCTCGTGAAATGGTTTCCTCAAAAGCCCGGCCTTGAATGGCAAGAACGCCAATATCAATATCTTCGTACTGAACTGAAATGAGCGCGTGGTCGGGGGCATTCAAGCGTGTGTATATGACTGATAGATTTTCCTCTTTGAAAAGCTCAGCGCTGTGGCCGTATGAAATTTGGTGTTTACAAACATTTAGGAATCGTTTGTCCAGTGGAATGGTGACGTGATGACCTCTGATTTTGACTTGCAAATTCAGAGGTGTATGCCACAATTTTTCTTTGAGGGTGTAATTGCGCATATGCACGGAATAATGACAACGTTAAATACGTGTAGTATGTATGAAAGAGCAGGGTATACATTATTCGCTATCACTGCTATCAATCACTAAACGTTTGCGCTTGGGTGGCCGTGTGCTGGTCACGGTTGGTGGTGGCAGGTCGTCGGTTCCCCGCGTAGGTGTGTCTGGGTTGAGGAAGATGGACGGTGACGCAATTTCATCCAGCTCTTCAAAAATTGTCCCGGGCTCGCGGGTGAGCGTGGGAACCTCTTCTTCATCATCCTCCGACTCGTCGTCTGAAAGTTCAGATTCGCTTTCTGGCTCCGATTCGGCCGCGGACCAAGAGGCGGCATCGTCAACGTGTTCGGAGTCGGAGTCGACAAAGGAAAGATTCTCTTCGGAGTCCTCTTCGCTTTCGCTGTACTCTGACTCTTCATTTTGCATCTCACGGCGTTCTTCGGGGTGCAAAGCGTCGAATTCCTCGTTGATGGCCTTTTCCACTTGTTTGAATAGAGTTGAATTTTCACTGCAATTTTCCCACTCGTGGATGTTCTTGATTTTGTTCAGGGCACGAGCTTTGCTAGCGCGCGTGGGGCGGGTGGAAACCGGCGTTGTGTTGCTGGCAAGAGCCTGGTTGATGAGAGTTTCAACCTCCTCGCTGGCAAGGTTATTCCCCGAGTTCATTGTCATGTCAACAGAAATGTTTCCATCCATTTCCGGCCTCAAACGCTCAGCGTTAATACACGAATGAGTTGTTTCAAAAAAAATGTGGTTACATTTGCTTGAACCACTGACAGTATAGTGTTTTTGCCGGGGTAAAAACGTATTCGTCAAAAATGGTATCTTCCAATGGTTTGCGCACGTTGCTTTCAAGCCACTGTAAGCAATAATGCATGTGGGTTCGTACTTCTGGCATTGGTTGCGATGGTCGCGCATCAGAAATATTCAGTCGCGTAATAATTCCGCAACGTTGGAGTCTTCCACAAACAACGACCAATTGTTTTGTCTTTCAAATAATTTGCGAATGTGGCAGTTGACGTCTTTGGCTCGCACGTCTTTCATTTTCTGCATACATTTGAGTTCTTGCGGGGTGAAGAGGGTCCGATAGTAGTTGTTTGGCTGTGATAGAACCGTTGCTAGTCGGTGGATGCTCCGTTTATCGAACCGTTTTTTCCCTAGTAGTGACATTGAGCGCATATGCCACTTAAACTGAACCAGGGGGGTGGCGTAGACACTCTTTTTCTTTGCCGCCCAATGCGAGCATGAGAGACAACATGCGACCGTCTCCAAGAATTCGTCCACTTTATGGTCTTTCTGAATGGCTATGGCTGAGAGACACACGTTTTCCATGGTGCGCCATATAGAATTGTTTTTCAGGTTGTTTTCGGATAGATCCAGGCTTCTGAGGACGCTGTCGACGGTGATTGTTTTCCGCGTCACTTTGGAGCAGTCCCCACAGAAGATGCAGGGACGGGATTCGCCTAGGTTTGCTTTGCGCGGGAGCACCATGGACAGCCACGATGCAGTGATGGGCGGGTCTTCTGTTGGCATGGGTTTTGGGGTTTGAGATGGTTTGAGATAGATTAAAATAGTTTGAGATAGTAAAGTGAGTAAAGCATGCAAACGTTGCTGACCATGTACGCTCCCATCTACCGCAAGCCCGACGGCAAGATGACGTACTATCTGGATGGTTTCTACGAGCTGCGGGCGTCGGTTCACGAGAATGCGCCGATGAAGAACGTGTGGCGGGCACTGAATGAATTGGAGCAATTCCCCGCGGTGGTTTTCTACGCAGGAGACAAAGCCACGTTTTTGCTGATGAATGGCGAGCAGGAGATTAGGGAAATGTGGAACTCGCGGCTGCAAAAAGAGTTCAAGAAAGTACGCGGCTGTGTGAGCCAGAGCGGGGAGTGGTACATGCCGTTTTCTAGCGGGATCGTCTTTCTGAACGGTGGATTTATTCGGAGCATCCCAATTCAGGACATGCACCAGTTGTTTGCGGAAAACGTGGCGGGGATACACATGCGCGAGCACCTCAAGTTCGAGGCAAATCGACAGCAAAAGAGGTACCAGAAACTGCGGGACAATGTGCAGTTTCTGGATTTGTATCAGGGGGAGTTGATCAACTGTCAGCGGTTGGAGGCAGGGACGTTGGGGTTAAAGAGAAAGCGAAATTGGTGTGTGGGGGAAGGGGCTGGATAGTGGTATGCCGTGTTTATTCACAGGACGACTTGAATGGAACGCCAGTCTTGTTCAAGGCTTTCGCGGCTAAATTCCAAGCAGCCTCCTTTCCAGCGGAGCCGGAAGCCCACATTCCCTTGAAGGCTCTTTTGGCAAGAGCCTCAACTTCGGGGTTGGCGGCAATCACTGCCAGCAGGGCAAAGAAGACCATCAATTTGATGGTGGGGAGCATCTTCTGGAGTAGTTCCCACAAAAAATAGATACATATCTTAAATAATAAACCGAAATAGCATGAAACGGGGTTTGTGTGTAAAGAGATAGTGGTATGTGGGCTTTAATAAAAACCCAGGACTCCTGGCCCTAAACCTTTTCCATGGCCAGATGAGACGTTATGACACACTCTCTCCACAGAGCAATGTCTTCGGCCGTCATTTGCGAGTACCCGGGAAGAGAACTAACCTGTTCGTCTAACAGGGCCCCAACTCGTTCCCGAGTCGTCTGTGGTGCCATCAAATGCCGAATCCTGAACCCGAACCCCACGAAGACCACCAGCAAAGTGACGAGCAAGTGGTAGATGTAATCCAACACTGGCTCGTTGATGGTCTCCTTTTCCGGCTTCCGCTCAGGATAATGTCCACGCTTAGGCTCAGGATAATGTCCACGCTTCACCTTCTGCCTCGCGTCAGTGACGCTCACAATGGTGAATTCCACTTCAGGTCGCGGGGGCGGTTGCTCGGTTGTTGGCGTCATTCCGATAACCGGCAATTTTTTCACTGGCTTCCAGCACTTGGACCACGGACATTTTCTCGCGACCACACACTGAGAAAATGAGTCATCTTGAGCGGAGCCTGAGTCGGATCCCGAGCATGAGGTGGGGCCTGAGGCCGGAGCCGAAGGCGAAGCCGGAGTCGGAGCCGAATCCTTAGCCTTAGCCGGAGCCGAAG
>CEVW01102716.1_pt1 | contig 12440 bp, 7 predicted proteins | sample 427061 | NCBI WGS metagenome assembly CEVW01 (sample SAMEA2623774, study PRJEB7988) | marine metagenome | biome: marine biome (ENVO:00000447); feature: surface water layer (ENVO:00002042); material: "saline water (ENVO:00002010), including plankton (ENVO:xxxxxxxx)" | depth 5 m
TATAAACCTGGAGATATACTTAAGGCCTACAATGGTAAAACAATTGAGGTATTGAATACTGATGCTGAGGGTCGCGTGATACTTGCTGATGGATTGTCTTACGCTTCAAAACACTATGACCCAGAGTATATTTTAGATTTTGCAACGCTTACTGGAGCAGTCCTTGTGGCACTTGGTCACATTGCAACAGGTGTTATGGGAACTGATGAAGAATTAATGGAAAAAATAAAGGAATCTTCAAAATCAACTGGGGAGAAAGTTTGGGAGTTTCCTTTGTGGCCAGAATTTTGCAAGCAAGTTAAGAGCAAGATCGCAGATGTAAAGAACACAGGTGCTCCCATGCAAGCGGGATCAATAGCCGGTGGTGCCTTTTTAAAGGAATTTGTTAATGATGACATTCCATGGGTTCACTTTGATATTGCTGGTACCGCGTGGGGTGTGAAAGAGGACAGTGTTAATCCAAGTGGAAGTGCGACTGGGTGGGGTGTAAGGCTGGTATTGGATCTACTAGATGCATAAGTCACCATCCTTTTTGTCATTAAGTTTTATCAAGGGGCTAAAAATATTTTTTAGCCCCTTTTTAATATCATTCATGCTTGGTGGAGACCCCATAAACATAGATGGACTCTTTGAAGATTGGGATGAAGTACCAGTTTTATATTCTGACCAATATGGTGACGCCATTAGTGCGGATTACTCTTTGCTAAAAATAACTTATGATTCAGAATTCCTTTTCATCTATTTCAAATTTCATGATGGGGAGTTTTTGATGCAGGACTGGAATGATTTTCAATTATATATTGATGCTGACAATGATTCATCAACCGGAAGTCTTTTTCATGGGATAGGGGCAGAACTCGAGTGGACGTTCGGTGAACGTTCAGGTTATAAGTATTCTAATGGGCAACAAACCGAACTGTATCAGAATGATCTTTCTTTGCGAATTGCTCCTACCATCACATCCATGGAGTTCGAGATCGCAATTGCAAGAGAATCACCTGCATTGACAATTGATGGATCACAATCCATCACGCAAGGAAGAATTATACTTACTGAGGCTTCAGCAAGTGGAGATCTAATACCTGATGAGTTAGGCGGAGTACTTTTCTCTATTTTTGAAGATGAGGTCTTACCTCCAGAGCCTATTGCATTAGATAGATTGAATGATAGTGATATAAGGATTGTATCCTATAATACCAAAAATGAAGGGATCTTAGATGATGATAGAGAGGCTCATTTCAAACGCATTATTCAAGCCTTGGATCCCGATGTCATCGCGCTTCAAGAGCATGGAGAATGGGAAGAAATAGATGATGTTATTCAATCATGGTTTCCAAATCAACAGTGGCATGCAAGTTGGACGTACAGGGATCTAGTTGTGTTGTCACGCTTTTCGATCATTGATGATGCAAATATGATAAGCTCAGAGCGTACAATGGCTGCCCTTCTAGATACAGAGAGTGAACTAGGGGAAAATCTACTCATATTCAATTCCCATTTGTCATGTTGCTCTAATAATGATGATAGACAGCAACAGGCTGATGAGTTTGCAGGCGCTTGGAGGGATTGGGTCCAGAATGATTCAGGTCCATTTTATCTAGAAGATAGCACTCCATTCATTCACGTAGGTGACTTTAATTATGTAGGATATAGTCAACAGGTTAGGACCATAGCATCAGGGGATATTGAGAATGAAGCAGATTACGGGGATGATTTTTTACCTGATTGGGATGCAACTGATATAATCGATCTCTTTTCTCGCCATACACATAAGCGTATGGGATATACATGGCGTAACGATGGCTCATCGTTCAATCCTGGGAAATTAGATTATGTATTTTATTCAGATGCAACCATTGATACGGGGAAGCATTATATTTTGAATACCATTGCAATGGATGATGCTGTTCTAGATTATTATGGATTGGAGTGGAATGATACTCAAGAGGCATCAGACCATTTACCAATAGTATTTGATATATTAGTCAATGATGATATTGGTGTTGATGGTGAAAAGATTTTGCCCAATCAGTTCAAGGTGCATTCTAACTACCCGAACCCATTTAATGCATCGACCAATATATTAATCAACTTATCAAGACCAGAGATTGTAGAACTTTCAATTTATGATGTTATGGGAAATAAAATAAAAAATTTGATTTCTGGTACCGAGTTGAATGGACCCATTACAATTAACTGGGATGGTACAAATAGCAAGGGCGAGAATGTAACATCTGGAGTGTATTTTTATTTACTAATGTTAAATAAAAATAATTATGTAGGGAAAATGATTCTCTTAAAATGATTGATGCACTATCTCTAAAAGTATTATATATACAATGAATATTTCAAATTAAAACTATTCATATTGAATGCATGACATAGGAAATTTTTACTATAGGATGCTGACCAATATTGATCTCTCCAGAGGAGAGACAGTTGGGATTTCCATTATTTTTGCATGGCTTGGCTTATTACAATATTTAGAATCTTATTATAATTCTAATTCTAAAAAAGACTAGTGCTCTATGTTTGAATATTTATTTATTTTTTTCTTTATTATATTGTAATAATATAAAAAGTTATTTTTTTCTAAGTACATTATATTATTTAAACTCAGAAAAATATAATATTGGCAAATTGTTTTTATTGATGATTGATTATACCTATTCGGAGTGAAGAAAATGAGCAAACCAATCCTTCTTTTTTTTATTTTATTTTCATTGAACATACATGCGCAAAGTGGAGTAATACAGGGAACCGTCCAAGATGGGAATGGCGAACCTTTATGGGGTTCCAATGTTTATTTGCTAGGTACACCACTCGGTGCGTCAACTGATTCTGCTGGGTACTATAAAATTGAAAATATCCCGATTAATAAATACACATTAGTTTGTGATTATATCGGTTATCGTTCAGAAGAAAAATCCATATACATCTCAGAGTTTGATATAGAAGAAGATGACCAATCTGAGCAATCTTATCTAGAAAAGATTGGGCTAGAGGAAGGCGGAGATGATTCTGATTTAGAGATACTAAAGGGGAAAAATCTAGGTAAAGTTGATTTTATTCTTGAAGAAGATGTCTTTAATAGTCAGGAGGTTGTGGTTACTGGAGTTGCATCTGAAAGGTCAGTAGAGGTTTCAGAAGTTGCTGTAACAAGGCTAAAACCTAGAAAGTTTAATGAATCTACCTCATACACTGATTTTGGTTCATTATTAATGGCAAAAGTGAGTGGGCTTGATATCAGAAAAGCATCTGGTACTGTTGGGGGAGGATTTAGATTTGATATGCGAGCAGGAGGTGGATTGAATGGTAATGAACAGCCTGTTGTTTACATTGATGGAATGCGAGTGGTCAATGATGAGATAGGTGGCGCTGGATCCAATGCATTAACTACTGGAGGACAGGGTATTTCAACATTGCTTGACTTCAACCCAGATGATATCGAGAATATAGAGATATTAAAAGGCCCGGCTGCTGCTACAAGTTATGGAACGAATGGCTCTAATGGTGTTGTTTTCATTGAGACAAAAAAAGGCAATGCTGGCCAGGATGGTCCAGTATTCAATTATAAACAGACCACAGGAAGGAATAGTCCTCAATTCAGTGTGGATAAAGGATTCCAAAACAGAGATCTCTTCCACAGCCTTTTATCAGATGGTGCAATCAGGGATAACTATTTTAGCATGAGCGGTGGAGACTATACCTTCAGACATTTTATATCTCTTTCTCGAAGACATGAGGAGGGGATGGTAATGTGGAAGGATAAAAATTATTTTGATAGAAATACCTTAAGAGCAAACTTTGATATCATTCCAAAAGATAACCTAACCTTAAGTTTAAACACATCGTATAGCACTATTGATGCAACTATGCCTCCTAGTGATAATCACATATATAGTGTATCCTACAATACTTTAGTGGCCTACAATCCGTGGCAAGAATCAGATAGTGCATCTATTTCACAATTAGGTATTAATTTTAAAACAAAAAGATTAATTAGTTCGGCCTCAATCAAATATTATCCTTTTAGTAATGTATATCGGTTTGGACTTAATACATTCCAACTTCATGCTAAGTTAGGTTTTGATGATGCTGAGAGGCATAACAGTAATCTATTCCCAGCAGGTTACAACTATGCACTTTTCAACAGCGGGACTAAGGCGTTAGAAAAAACCAATGAAAGAAATACAATTCTTGATCTAGGTGCGGCACATAACTACAGAATTGGACAGATTATTTCTACTTCTAGTTTGTCAGCCCAATTTTTTGATCGAAAGTGGGAAGGAGTAGAGATTGCTAGAGATTCTTTTGGTCAAAATGCTGTAACTGATATTGGCTCAGGTTCAAATATTACTGTTGCTGGTGAATGGATAGGAAATTCAAGAGATGCAGGTGCCATATTAACTCAAGAAATGTCATTTTTAGACCAGTACTTCCTAACCTTGAGCTATAGAAAGGATTATAGTTCTGCACTTGGATCCTCATCTAGGTCTATTGGGTATCCTGGAGTGCGTTTTTCAACAAGATTGGATAAGTTCGATTTTATTCCCGGTCAGTTTCAAATGTTGAAATTCAGGGCAGCCTACGGTGAAAGTGGGGTATTACCAGCACATACTGATGGTCAAAATCTACTATGGTCTGGTAGTGTAGGTGGTAATGGATCAGGGGCAATGATATCTGGAGTTGGTAATCCTGACATTGAACCTGAAAGAATAAAGGAGTTAGAATGGGGATTGGATATGACTTGGGGGAATCTATTTTCTCTTGAAATATCATCTTATCAACAATGGGCAGAGAATTCTGTGATCTATCGCCCTCTTTCTCCTTCCTTAGGTTATGGAAATTTATCTAAGCCAGATAATATTGGAAGCATGGAGATGGAGGGATTCGAAGCACTGTTAAGGGCTTCTCCAATAAGGAAGAAGGATTTAAATGTTAACCTAAGTCTGTCATACAGTTGGAATGATAATACTATTAAAAAAATGGGTGACCCGGTTTTTGATAATTATGGGCTTGTTACAATTAGAGAAGGATATCCAAAATACTCTTTGTGGGGTCAAAAAGTTACAGGTTCTAGAATAGATACTTTCAATCTTGCTTTATTGGGCTTGGATGGTTCAATTCCTTACTTTGATCCACTTAACGGGTTTTTATTGGAGGATGAGGGTTTTATTGATAGGCTTGTTCCTGAACATACTGGGAACTTTTCCGTGAACGTTGATTATAAATTATTCGATTTTTTTATGTTATTTGAGAGAAAGACCGGGTTCTCTACAGCCGTTGGGGGAATGTGGTGGGCAACTGGTCCTAACAATAATGGGCATACTGGTTGGCTAAGTTCAATGCAAAAACTTGGGCTCGATGGACTATTTGCTTCATTGAATGCAATCCCGATAGAAATGACTCGCCAGGTTACACCAATCATAAGTGAAGAAGAAGTAGTAGGTACAATTGATTATAATGTATACGAGGCAACGGGTGGCGCTGTTATTCTGCCAATTGCAATCCCAGGAAGAGAGGAAGAATGGGCCAACACTACTAATGAATTTGCTCAGGCTCATCCAGGCTTTTCATCAAACTACGCCGAAGATGGTAGCTTCACAAGGCTACGAGAGGTGAGCTTCGGAGTGAAACTTGATAGATATTTACCTTTACTTAAGTTAGATAATGCAATCTCTGGATTAAGAATATTTGCTTCGGCAAACAATGTGAAATTATGGAGACCTAAAGGTACAGTTGGTGTTGATCCGGAATTAAATATGTCTGGTGCTATCACCGGGCCAATTGGTACTACTGGTACAGGATATAGAAGTGTTGAAGTTCATACAATGCCTTATCCTACTACATATAACTTTGGTTTAAACATTAGGTTCTAGATTATGAAAAAAATATATATTGTAATACCACTAATATTATTTATGGCTGGATGCGAGTCATTTGTTGAAAATACATCCTCTTCGATCTCATATGTTACTGATGATGAAATAAATGATCCTGCAAACATCCCATTTCTGATCAATGGTGTTTTAAATGACTATTCTCGTGCACATACATATGTATCATTATGGGCGGATCTTCTATCTGATGCGATGGTCAATGATGGTAAAGTGCAGGGTTCAACCGATGTCAGAGGAGAATATCTTGATAACGGGGCTTATGATCCCACGGTTGGTACATATGCACCTCCTTATCAGGCTATCTCTCAGGTCTGGAGATCTGCAAATTCCTTACAATTAAGATTAGACATTATGGATGGGGATGCTGCCACAGAGTCAAAAGGTTACTACACTGCATATCTATACCAGGCTCTTCCATGTTATCTCCTTGGTACATATTATGGTAATGATGCAAATTATCCAGAGAGTGGTGGTGCAACTCTAAATGAGAGTGCGTTCCTATCTTCAAATACTTTATATTCGATGGCCTTGGCTTATTTTGATTCAGCAATGGTATATGCCGATGATCAGCAAACTAAGATCATACACTCACTTATTGGTAGGCAATATCTTTATAGTGGAAATTACTCTGCAGCTGCTCAACATGCCTCTCTTGGATTACAAGAGGGAGATGAATCTTTTTTAGCTTTTCCTGGAGAAGAAGGTCCATGGCCCAATTGGTACTGGTATGAAGCTGGAAGCAATAGAACCAGATATACTCTTGCATCTAGGTTTAAACATTTGTTGGGTGAGGATTTTGAAGATACAAATGGGAATGATATGTGGGATACAACAGAAGTTTTCACAGATTGCGCGATGGTTGGTGCTGACGTAGGGCAGGGTGATGGTGTCTATAATGCACCAACAGAGCCTGAAGAGAGTATTCGGGTTCCAATTGCAGCTGCGGCAATGACTCCAGGACAAAGCTATGTAAGGTATTTTCAAATGAAATACCCAAATGCAGATTCACCGATTTCTATCATAAATTGGCAGGAAAACCATCTTGTGCTTGCCGAACTTGCTCTTAGAAGTGAATCTGTAAATGTAACTGCCCTAGATGCAATCAATGCAGTCAGATCTTCATATGGATTATCCTCATTGGAGAGTGTTGATCTTGATGTGCTTATCCATGAGCGCGATAAAGAATTATTCTGCCAAGGACAGAGATTGATTGACCAAAACCGTTTCTCAGGTAATCTTAATTGGCATCTACCTAATAATACTTGGCATTATCTTCCAATACCTTTTGAAGAAGAACTAAATAATCCAAACTATCCCTAAAAGAGAAATCTGCCTAGTAGTGAGACAAACCATAGCAGTTTTGTAGGGGTAGAATCAAATCATTAAATGAGACATATCGTTAAATAACTGATTAAATTCAAATATGGCAAATTCTACGTTGACAACTGCAGTAGAAAAGATACAACCAACTGCTATTATAAAGTTGGATGGGGCCTTTAACGATTTCCATGCCAAGGAACTGATTGATATCATTGATGATCTCTTATCTCAAGAGTTCGTACATTTTATTATAAACTTCAAATTATGTTCTGAAGTAAATAATTATGGCGTATCAGTATTGATAAGTCTTATCGGTTCAATAAATGAAAAATCTGGGAAACTTATTTTTACCAATGTGGATTCACATCTTGAAAAAAAATTAAAGATGATGGGACTTGCAGCATATGCTGAATTTTATTCTGAGGATAAGGTTGCTCTCGAATCCTTGATTGAAGAACACTAAAAAACACTATTTAATAATCTTAAATGGAAGCATTCAATGATTAAAAAGACAGCACCCATCATATTTATTTTATCTATTATACTTAATTTGATTTATGCGGACCCTTCAAGGGGAGTTTGGAAGCAGTTTATCTATACCGATGGATTATCAAGTAATTACATATTCGATGTTGAAAAAGATGATTACCAAAGATTATGGGTAGGTTCTCAAAATGGTGTAACTCTTATTGATGGAACTAATTTAGTTAAGTATGGAGCAGCCCATGGACTGCCTTCCACTAATATTTTAAAAGTAGTATTTCTCAAAGATAGAATATATGCCGCAACCTCAGGGAAAGGTGTTTACGTTCTGAATGGTGATTCTTTTGAAAGGGTTAAAGTCATTAAAGGCGTTGATGTACACTCAATGGAAAAGATCGGAGATCAAATTTTCATATCCACAAATTTAGAAAATATCTTTTACGATGGTAAAAGTGTATCCTATATGGGTAAAGGTTTCCCAAATACGAAAATAATTGATGTTTTTTCCAAAGAAAAAGAAAATTGGTATGTCTCTGATAAAAAGATCATCACAGATAAAGGGAATAAATTTGAATCTGAGGAAATAGGTTTTTCAAAATCCAATACTAAGATACAGGTTTTTTTAGTCGATGGTAATTCAGAATATTTTGGTACCAACAATGGGCTATGGGTCAGGTCAAATAAGGGAAGCAGTGTAAGGCTTATAAAAAATGTGAATGTATTAAGTCTCTCGAAGTCAGTCCAAGGGCAAATTATTGTCGGTACCAAAAAAGGTCTTTATTATCTAAAAAATAACAACCTGATAAATATGAGGCCAGAAGGTGAAAAGTATGAGGACCTAGATAAGACTGCCATTCGAGGCATAGAGGTTGTATCAAATAATGAAATATGGTATTCAACTTTTGGAATGGGACTTTTTCTTCAAGATTATGCTACCTTTACTACATTAGATACAAGAAATGGATTAGATGTAGGTGGAATGACATTTGATATGGTAACATATCAAGACAAGGTCTACATTGCCACAAAAAATGGTCTATTTGTTTATCAAAGTGGAAATATAGAGAGGCACTATACAAAACGCGATGGACTACCTTCGAATACGATTTTAGATTTGGATTTAGATTCTCAAGGAAACCTATGGCTTGCAACTGCTAATGGTCTTTCAAAGTTTTCCGGATCAACTTTTATAAATTATTCACGAAAAAATGGTCTGCCATCAAACCTAGTTACCTCGGTTCACGTGGATAAGAGAGATGATTCTATGATTTGGGCAGGCTCTGAACGTTCAGGATTAACACGGTTTTCTCAGGATGGATTTTATACCTATGCTATACAGGATGGACTGCCAAGCAATTCTATAAGAGACATAACACAATTGCAGAATGGTACTCTGGTTATTGCTTGCTACACAGCTGGAGTTGCAACCTTTGATGGCAAAAAATTCAAGTTACTTGATAATGGACTTGATGATAAACGAGTAATATTACTATCGATTGGACCTGATCAAGAGATATGGGCTGGAACAGAATCAGCAGGGATTGGTGTATTTCAAGATGATAAATTTAGAATGATACGTGATTCTGATGGTTTGGCACATAATGAAATGTTTTCTCTATTCCATGATGGTCAGAGGACCTGGGCAGGTACATTTGGAGGTGGGATAAGTTGTTTTTATGAGGATAATTGGTTCACTCTTAGAGAATCTGATGGTCTTAATAGTAATACCATTGGTGCAATATCGACCATTGAAGAAAATAGAATAGCGATTGGTGGTACGAATGGAGTTTCAATTTTCACACTTAATGATAACAAGTTTAAACTAAGAATTGAAAATATCTTGACTCCTGGAGATGATGTCTCATATAGCAAGTCAATGGAGCCCATACATGGTATCATAAAAGATAGATTTATGATATCTTCCAATCCTATGGTCTATAATCCTACGAATGCAAACGTCAAGTATAGATCAAGAATAAAAAAGGTTGGTGATCTCAATGAAGGCGATTGGTCAGAATTAGTTACCTCATCACAAATATCATTTATTCCAGAAGGTATTGGTTCATTTGAAGTACAGATACAGGCTGTTGATAATCGAGTATCCTTTTCAGAAGTAATGATAGTTCCATTTGATATAGGCCGCATATGGTATCTTGATCCGAAGACTGCTATCCCATTTTGGGGAAGTATTTTACTATTAATTGGATTTTCAGCAGTTAATTATGTTAACTATCTTAAAAAGAGTAGAGAGGCAGAAGAACTTAGAGAGGCAGAAATAGAGCGCCAACAAGCAGAGATGGAGGAGGCAAGAGAATTTCAGCAAGCAATGTTGCCAAAAGAAATGCCCATCACTGATGACTATGAAATGGTAGGATTCCAGAAGACTGCGACGGAGGTCGGAGGTGACTTTTATGATTTTATGCAGAAAGAAGATGGAAGATGGGTTGCCATATGTGGTGACGCCACTGGACATGGGCTAACGTCAGGTAATGTTGTTTCCATAACAAAAACCGCAATGAGTTCACTTGTTGAAGAAGATCCTATCCCTACGCTTGACTCACTTAATTCTACACTATTAAAAATGAATATTGGTTTGAATAGAATGTGTTTAAATATTGCAAATATTGGAAAAGATTCAATTCGATTCTCATCTGCGGGTATGCCTCCAGCTTACTATTTTTGTTCAGAGAAAAAAGAGTTGGAAGAAATATTAGTAGGTGCACTTCCATTAGGGTCCTTTAAGGGCGCTATTCACGCTGAAAAGGAGATCTCATTTCAGAATAGTGGAGATATCCTTGTAATGATGTCAGATGGTCTTCCAGAGGCCGAGAATTCAAATAGTGAGATGATTGGCTACGATCGTACCCTTGACTTGATAAAGACCTTGTCAGATAAATCTGCTAAAGAAATAAAAGACGGGCTTGTTGAGATGTGCGATAATTGGTTAGGTGAGACTGCTGAATTGCAAGATGATATGACCTTTGTAATCATTAAGAAAAAATAAAGGCGTAGTCTAATGATTGCCGGAGTGGCAGAATTGGCAGACGCAGACGTGCACGGTTCAGGTCTGTGTGTCTGAAAGGACGTGCTGGTTGAACTCTAGTCTTCAGGTACAATTGCTTTCATTTTAAAATGAATATACTACTTATTGAGCCTTATTATACCGGATCCCACAAACAATGGGCAGACGGTTATAAAAGGCATAGCTCGCATAACATTAAGATTCTCCATATGAAAGGTCAATTTTGGAAATGGAGAATGCATGGTGGTGCTGTAACTCTAGCAAAAAGGTTCAATGAAATGGACTGGGAGCCGGATCTGATATTTGCTACCGATATGATAGACCTTACTACCTTTTTATCATTGACTAGAGATAAATCTGATGGTATTCCAACTGCTATTTATTTTCATGAAAATCAATTGTCGTACCCTTGGTCTCCGACTGATAGAGATAAACAAAAAAATCGTGACATACACTATGGGTTTATCAATTATTCTTCAGCACTATCTGCGGATAAGGTGTTCTTTAATTCTGGGTTCCATAAGGAATCGTTCATCGATCACCTATATTCCTTTCTTAAGCAGTTCCCAGATCATCAAGAACTTGATACTGTAAAAGAAATTAGAGAAAAGTCAGAGGTCTTATATCTCGGAATGGATCTGAATCGTTTTGATGATCATCTTGTAGCCGGAAATTCTATACCTTTGATTCTTTGGAATCACCGTTGGGAATATGATAAAAATCCAGAATCATTCTTTCGTGTTTTGAAAAAGGTTCAAGAAGGGGGAAGTGATTTTGGTTTAGTGATTCTTGGAGAAAACTTTAGTAAATCACCAACTGCATTCGAAAAAATCAAAAAAGAATTAAGTAATCATATAGCCCAATGGGGCTATGTGGATTCTTTCAAGGAATATGCAGAATGGTTATGGAAGTCTGATATAATGCCCGTTACATCAAATCAAGAATTCTTTGGTGCAAGCGTGATGGAAGCGATCTATTGTGGGGTCTGGCCTATCCTACCAAGACGACTATCTTATCCAGAATTAATTCCCATAAAATATCATTCAGATAATATTTATAGCAATGAAGATGAACTTTATGCGAAGATATTGTTTGCAATTAAGAATCAAGAGATATTGCAACAAAGCAAGTTAAATAGCATACCCAAACAGTTTGACTGGAAGGTAATTGCTCCCCGATATGATGAGGAAATGGAAAGAATACTAGATGTGATTTAACTGCAAAGGTCTATTTCAAAAATGAATTATGATGTGTTTTGTAAAAATTAATTCAAATATTGTCTTATGAATAAACTTGTTAAAGCAATGTTCATTCCTGTATTTTTATTTGATTAATTTTATGGAAATAACCATTGTTGCTACCAACAGAAAGGCCTATCATGAATATAATATTCTTGAACAATTCGAGGCAGGTCTCCAACTCAAAGGTAGTGAGGTAAAGAGCATACGAGAGGGAAAAGCAAGTCTAAAGCAGTCATATGTATTAATTCGCAAGGGTGAGGCTTGGTTAAAAGGTTCACACATCGCAAGTTATAGTCATACAGGTTTTGAAGGTCATGAACCTGTCAGGGATAGAAAATTGCTTTTGCACAAAAGAGAAATTCAAAAGATCAACTCTAAATTGGCTGAAAAAGGATTAACCGCTGTTCCTACAAAATTATATTTCAAGGGTGGATATATAAAACTGGAGTTTGGTCTTGCAAAAGGTAAAAA
>CEVW01061902.1_pt1 | contig 12335 bp, 9 predicted proteins | sample 427061 | NCBI WGS metagenome assembly CEVW01 (sample SAMEA2623774, study PRJEB7988) | marine metagenome | biome: marine biome (ENVO:00000447); feature: surface water layer (ENVO:00002042); material: "saline water (ENVO:00002010), including plankton (ENVO:xxxxxxxx)" | depth 5 m
TTACGAGACTCTGTTCTCTAAATTTTTTGTCATCCTGAAGATCCTCTCCTCTACAAACATATGCCAAACCTTCCTCAAGCAGTGAATCGATCACTTCTTTGTATCTATCGGCATTTTTTGATTGGTAAACAACCTCTTCATCGAATTCGATACCTAACCACTCAAAACTACGAATAATCTCTTCGGTATACTCCTCTTTAGATCTTTCTTTATCAGTATCTTCAATTCTTAATAAGCAATCGCCCTCATGAGACTTTGCAAATAACCAAGCAAATAATGCCGTCCTTGCTCCACCAATATGCAGGTAGCCAGTAGGGCTAGGTGCAAATCTTGTTCTTACAGATGATTTATTCATGCTCCAGATTCCAAATAGGTTCTACATCTGTCTCTTCTTTCATTTTAGATAAATATTCAAGATTTCTAGCTTTCTCTTTAGCAGTTACTTTAATTACTTTGAGTTTTTTCCCTGAAGAGGTCTGATCTTGAGATAAACTTCTATTATGCTCATTTTCATCTGTAGTACTGAAATCTAAATCACTTTGGCCTCCGGTCATGGATAGATACACATCACCCAAAATTTTAGAATCAAGTAAGGCACCATGTAATTCCCTGTCATATCCATTTATGTCATATCGATTAACCAAAGCATCGAGACTGTTTCTTTGTCCAGGATGCTTCTCTCTCGCAATCTGAAGGGTGTCAGTAATTTTCAATACTTCTTTCTCTACTGGAACTAGATCTTTAGAAACCAACTTAATCTCATTATCTAAAAAACCTATATCAAATTCAGCATTGTGGATAAGCAACTCTGAATCCTTAATAAAATCTATAAATTCCTCATAAATCTCTGAAAATTTTGGTTTATCAGCTAAAAATTCAGTTGTTAAACCATGAACTCTCAATGCTCCCTCATCACTCTCCCTTTCAGGATTAATGTAAGTGTGGTATTCGTTGCCAGTGTATTTTCTATTTACCAACTCAACGCAGCCTATCTCTATAATTCTATGACCAGTCTTGAAGTCCAGTCCTGTTGTTTCAGTATCTAAAATGATTTGTCTATTCATTTATAATTCATCTATTCCTTTATTTGCCAATAAGTCAGCAATATCATTTTCTCTATGTCCGCTATGACCCTTTACCCATTTCCATTTCACATTATGAAAATTTGACAGTTCATCTAGTTTTATCCATAAATCTTTATTCTTAACTGGCTTCTTTGAAGCCGTCTTCCAGTCCTTTTTTTTCCATCCATCTAACCATTGGGTGATACCGTCTTTAAGATAATTAGAGTCCGTGGTTATAGTGATATTTGAGCTTTCAACTATTGATTCCAGTCCTCTTATCGCCGCTTCCATCTCCATCCGATTGTTAGTTGTATCTGTTTCTCCGCCCCAAAGGGAAGTTTCCTTGCCATCCTTTCTAATCAAGGCTCCCCAGCCACCTAAACCTGGATTTCCTCTACAAGCACCGTCAGTGAATATCTCAATTTCTTCCATACAAATATAATTCAATTGTATTACAGATAGACTAACTATTCTTTCATAGTAAGTGTAAAATCAACACAAAATTATGTTTGAAATATTTCCTATTAGGGCGCTATCGGATAATTATGTTTGGACTCTGGTTAAAGAAGAGCAAGCTGTTGTTGTTGATCCTGGTGAAGCCAAACCTGTATTAGAAACTCTTGATAAGCTACAACTTGAACTTAAAAGCATTGTCATAACACATCATCACTATGATCATACGGGAGGTATAGAAGAACTTAAAAATCGTTTTGACTGTGAAGTTTTGGGACCTTCAGGCGGGCACATTAAAGGTATTAACTGCCCTTTAAGTGATAATGAAGAATTTGAGATCTTAGGTAAAAAGTTTATAGCTCTTGCTACTCCTGGTCACACAATGGATCAATTAGCTTATTTTTCTGATGAGGCCTATCCAAAGCCAATTCTTTTTTGTGGAGATACTTTATTTTCTGCTGGTTGTGGCCGTGTATTTGAGGGCACTCATTTACAAATGTATAACTCGCTCTTAAGATTCACAACTCTACCGCTAAACACTAAGGTATTTTGTGGTCATGAATATACTCAATCAAATCTTGCATTTGCTTTGGTTGTAGAACCAGAGAATCAATTTATTAAAGAGAAAATAGAAGAAGTTAAAAAACTTAGAGAACTGGATAAAGAAACTCTGCCTTCAGATATAGCTTCAGAACTTAAGATCAATCCTTTCTTGAGATGCAATGAAAAGACAGTTGTAGATGCAGCTATAAATTATTCTGGAAACGAAATAAATGAACCATATAAAGTTTTTGGTGCAATAAGAGACTGGAAAGATAACTTTTAAATGAATAAATATTCAATAGCTATATCTCTAGCGGTACTTTGCAGTTGTACGAGCACAATTATAAGCAAAGAAGTTATAAAAGAAGAAGCTTTAGTAATTGAAAAAGAAAGCCCAGAAATAATTGAAGCCAATATTGAAAAAGAACCATATGACATTTGGGAAAGAATTAGAGTAGAACTTACATTAACTATTCCTGAAGATCAGATTGCAGCAACAAGTATCTACAGAGAAAGGCTCTATAGTAATCAAACAGCAGTTAATAGAATTAGTAAATCTGGCCAAAGGTATTTATACCATACTTTGAGTAGAGCTCAGGATTTGAATTTACCTGTAGAATTGGCTCTATTGCCATTTGTTGAAAGTGAGTTTGATCCGTATGCAAAATCTGTAGATGGAGCCACTGGAATTTGGCAATTCCTCCCTGCTACCGGTAGAGAATGGGGTTTAAAATCTAATTGGTGGTATGACGGTAAGAAGGATGTAATGGCTTCAACTGAAGCCGCTTTAGGATTCTTAACTTATTTAAATAAAAAATTTGAAGGAGATTGGTTGCTTGCCATGGCAGCTTATAATGCTGGTCCAACTAGAGTTAATAGAGCAATAAGAAAGAATAAAAATGCTGGAAAATCAACCAGATTTTGGGACTTAGACCTACCTAAGGAAACAACAGCTTATGTTCCAAAGCTTTTGGTTTTATGTGAATTAATCAGGGATCCTGATTCTTTTGACGTAAACCTTCCTTCTATTGCTAATAGAGCCTACTTCCAAAAAGTAAAAATTCCAGGCCAGTTGGATTTAATGCAGGCTGCAGATCTAGCTGGATTAAAGCCTGAAACTATATATGAGTTAAATCCTGGATTTAACCAATGGGCTACTGACCCAAGTGGTCCGCACTATTTACTTCTACCTACTGGGGTATCGGATAGATTCATTACGCAACTTGATTCTTTAGATCAAGATGATTTGGTCAGATGGGATAGATATAAAATTAGAAGAGGAGACAATCTATCAAGAATAGCTTCCAGATATAAAATAGAAGTTGCGGTTTTGAAAGAGATCAATGGCATGTCTTCTGATCTTATTATCGCGGGTAAAGAAATTATGGTTCCTAGAGGTTCTGCTTGGGCAAACAAACAAAGTCCAAGAGAAAGGATTTATAAGGTGGAAAGCGGAGATTCTCTTTGGAATATTTCAAAAAAGTTTAAGGTTTCAATTGAAGATATTGTGTTATGGAATGACCTGAAGATCGAGAAACCGCTGCAAATTAACCAAGCTATTAAAATTTTTTCACGTTACGAGAGAATTAGACAGGATGTACCTTCTAAGGAACTAAGAACGATGTTGTATCCAGTTAAATCTGGAGATACGGTTAGCAGAATAGCTTCTAAGTTTGATATTAAAGCTTCTCAGATTCAAGAATGGAATGAGATCAAAGATCCCTCAAAAATATTTCCTGGTCAAGTATTAAAGCTTTTCTTATAAAGCTTAGGAATCAGAAGTTCTTGGGTCTAAAGCATCTCTTAGACCATCTCCAATAAAATTTAATGAAAAAAGTGTTAGAGAGAAAGCTAGAGAAGGGAAAATTAATAGCCACCAATACTCTTCCATTGATACTGCTCCATCACGTATTAACAAACCCCAAGAACTTAGTGGCGCTTGAACGCCTAGGCCTAAGAAACTCAAAAAGGCTTCTAGAAGCATTATCTGTGGCACAGTTAAAGTTGCATACACGATCACAGGACCGATCGCATTTGGTATTAAATGCTTATAAATAATTCCTGCCTTACTTACACCCATTGCTTCAGCAGCTAAAATAAATTCTTGTTTGCTTAAACTCATGACCTGACTTCTTACAATTCTAGCCATCGTTAACCACTCAACTGCACCTATAGCCATAAACAAAAGTATTAGATTCCTGCCGAATATAACCATTAATAAAATAACAAAAATTATGAATGGTATGCCGTACAGAACATCGACGATTCTCATCATTATTGTGTCAACTTTACCTCCTGTAAATCCAGCAATCGTTCCCCATAAAACTCCAATTGATAAAGCAACCATAGTGGCTAAAAATCCAACCATTAAAGAAACTCTGCTTCCGTACATCATTCGTGTTAATAAATCTCTTCCTAAAGTATCTGTGCCTAACCAATGCTCAGCAGAAGGTCCAGATGGACCTAGGTTTAAATCTTGATATGCATAATCGTATGGTGCTATTAATGGCGTGATTAAAGCTAAAGTAACAATAAATAAAATATAGATGGAGCCAAATAAAGATAATTTATTAGAAATTAATCTATCAAAAGCATCTCTCCATAAACTATCTTTCATATTAATCTCTTAACTTAGGATTAAGTGCTGCTGCGACTAAATCAGACAATAGATTAAAAGTAACAATCAAAAATGAGAAGAAAATTGATGAACCTAAGATCATGGTGTAGTCTCTATTAAAAGCGGCTTCTACGTAAAATCTACCCAAACCAGGAATGCCAAATATTGTTTCAACTACAAAAGAGCCTGCTAACAAGCCTGCCATCGCAGGTCCTAAAAAGGCTATTACAGGTGTCAGACCTCCTCTAAGAGCATGCACAACCACTACTCTTGTCTCAGATAAGCCTTTTGCCCTTGCGGTTCTTATAAAATCTTGATTTAAAATTTCTAGCATTCCGCCTCTGGTCAAACGGGCGCAATAAGCAGCATAAGCTGTTCCTAAAGTGATAATGGGTAGTATTTTATCTCCAGGCATATAGCCCCACCCAGAGACTGGAACCCATTCAAGCCATATTCCGAATATAAGAATGAGAACAGGCCCCAAAATAATAGAGGGAATACAAATACCAATCATAGCTGTAGACATTGGAATGTAGTCCAATGCTGTATTGGGTCTAAGAGCTCCTAGTACACCAGCTATTACTCCGATACATAATGCAAAAAGAATTGAATAAAGGGCTAGTTCGAAGGTAATTGGTAATCCTATAGAAATAAGTTCAGTAACTGACCTTCCTGGGTACCGGAATGATGGGCCAAAATCTCCTACTAATACTCCCGAAAGGTAATCAAAATATTGAGTTGTAAGAGGCTGATCAAGGTTGTAACGCTCATTGAGTTTAGCTAGAACTTCTGCTGATACAGCCTTTTCTTCATCGAAAGGACCTCCTGGAGCAGAATGTACCATGAGAAAAGTTAATGTTATAACTGTAAGAAGTACAGGTATGGCTATGCCTATCCTTCTTAAAATTAAATTGAGCATAGAATTCTATTTATCTTTAATAGAAATATATTGATAAGCGTGAGAGTCTAATAGATTTGGATTCCAGCCTTCAACACTTTCATGTTTCATGAATATTCTAGTGTATGTGTAAATTGGAATGATAGGCAGTTCATCCATAAGAATTTTTTCTGCCTCATACATGTAAGAAAATCTTTCTTTTTGAGTTGTGGAGTTAGCAGCTTTTATCAGAAGGTTGTCATAATCTTCGTTAGACCAACCTGTTTGATTGTTGCCTCTACCAGACACCATCATATCTAAAAAAGATTTGGGATCCTGATAGTCTCCAATCCAGCCAGCTCTGGCAATTTCGTAATCACCAGTAGTTTGTTTTGATAAATAAACTTTCCAATCTGTATTTGTTAATATTATGTCGACACCTAAAGTTTCCTTCCACATTTGTTGCATAGCCTCTGCTATTTTCTGATGACCTTCACTCGTGTTATACAAAAGCTCTATGGTTGGTAGGGTCTCAGGACTATAGCCAGCAGTCTCTAACAATTCTTTAGCTTTTTCAGGGTTATATTCTAGGGTAGTAGGCGGAAAATAAGAGTTAGGATCTGGAGGTGTAAATGAAAAAGCAGGTAGCTGACCCCCTTTTGCCACCTTGGTAGTAATTTTTTCTCTATCTATCGAAAGCGAAAGGGCTTGTCTTACTAACTTAGAATCTAAAGGTTTTTTATTGATATTAATTCTGTAGTAATAAGTGCCGTAATAAGGGGTGATAGTAATTTGATCAGGGTATTCTTCTCGGTAAACTTCTATCTTCTCTGTAGGAACTGAGCCAGTTACGTGTATTCTCCCGGACCTAAACATAAAATCTTCTCTAGTTACGTTATCAATAGGAAGAAAATGTATCTCATTAAGCTTCACTCTATTAGCATCCCAATATGTAGGACTTTTCTTAACTCTAATTACTTGATTTAACTTCCAGTCTTCTAAAGTAAAAGGTCCATTGCCAACAAAATTACCAGGTCTTGTCCATTGATTTCCCAATGAATCCATTGTTCCGTACTTTTCTATAGTAGCTTTATGAACAGGCCTAGTGGTGTAATGAGCCAAAAGTTCAATAAAATAAGGTGCTGGATTCCTTAAATTTACTTTTAAAGTTTTAGCGTCAAGTGCTTTTACTCCAACTAGACTAAAATCATCAATTAATCCTTTATTAAACTCTTCAGCATTAACAACATCATAGAGCATATCAGGATACTTAGAGCCTAATGTTGGCATAAGTACTCTGTTCCACGCATAGACAAAATCATACGCTGTTACAGCATCGCCATTAGACCAAAGAGCTTCTCTTATATAAAAAATATATTCTTTACCGTCAGCTGAAATATCCCAGCTCTTCGCCATTCCTGGTAACGGTTCTAGCCCATCAGGGTGTCTGATGACCAAACCTTCAATCAAGGCCATCAAGATCTTGCTCTCAGGTACTCCGGTAACTGTATGAGGATCTAAATCTTTCGGTTCTGTGCCATTACCTAGATATAGAATCTTAGTTTCATATGAAGACTCGACCGGTGAAATGGTTTCTCCACAGCTATTTAAAAGGAATGCCAATACACAAATACTTATAATTTTATAATTCATATTAGTTTTAATTTAAATGCTCTTTAAAGAAGTTAATTAGCTGCATGTTGCTTTCATATCTAACATCTTCATCAAAATATCCATGACCTTCCTTCTCGATAAATAGGGATTTATGTTTGATACCTAAGCTATCTAATTTCTTTGAAAATAAGACAGCATCTTCATATGGTGCTCTTATATCATTTTTTCCGTGTAGCATGAAAAAAGGAACTGTTAATTTTTCAGCATTGAAATGTGGAGACATCTCTATATGTCTTTTTTCGTCAGTTCCCAGTCTTATCTCAAGTTGTTTTTGCCCTCCTCTAGAAGCTTGAATGTCACCATTCTTAAAAAGGTTAGGAATATGGTAAACACCTACATCGCTTACAGAGCATTTAAATAAATCTGGACGCATTATTGCACTTTGAGTTGCAGCATAACCTCCATAACTTCCTCCATAAATGCAAATCCTATTTATATCTATAAGCCCTTGATCTGATACATATTTAATACCATCAAAAATATCATGCAGTACTCCATCCCAGTTACCTCTAATATAGGTTCCATAGGATCTTCCATATCCACCTGAACCTCTGAAATTTATTTGCAGAACATTAAAACCTTCTGAAGCAAACATTTGCACTCTTGAATTAAAACCCCATTCATCTCTTACACCTTCTGGTCCACCATGAGGGTGTACGATAGTTGGTGAGTTTTGAGAATCACCAATCCTGCTCTTAGTTAAATAACCATGAATGGTTGTCCCGTCTTTAGATTGAAAAGATATAGGCTCCACATATGCCAAGCTAGCATCGTCTATATACTTATAATACTTGCCTAATGGGGTGATTTGATCTTTAGAAATATCATAAATAACATGAAGTCCAGAATTTATATCTGATTGAACAAAGACTGAAGCCTTGGTCTCATCATCACTAACTGCAGAGATAGATATCTGATTGCCAGGAAACTTTGATCTTATAAGCTTGGAAAGCTTTTTCCTTTTGCTTTCTCCTTTAAAATAAACCAAGGAAGGATATCCATCCATTACGGATGCAGCGTAAACATTGCCTTGATCGTCGGTTAAAGCATTATCAATATCAACAGTAGAATGCCTATATAACAAAGTCTTTTTCCCAGTAGTGAGATCCGTTTTATAAATTCCAGTTAGATCAGAGTTTGAATTTTCAATTGTATAAAGAGTTTTACTTTTAGAATTGTATGAAACCAGATCAAGAAATTCGTTATCTTCCCAGTTTGTTGACTTCCAGAAGGTCCAATTCTTATTAGTCGTCTTTTGACTTCTTTTCTCAACTACCTCCACGCAGTCAAAACCCATATTTTTACAAGCGGAACCAGAAAAAAAGTCTATTGGTACGTTTTTATTATAGATATAAATTTCTATATTAAATGTTTCTGGATTTAGACCAGAAACAGCACCTATCATGCCTGATTCATCTATCGCATAAAAAGGACTTCTTACAGGTGGTGTAGCAACTCTCACCATTTCTCCATTATTTGTATTCAATTTATATAACTTATTAAACCTATCAGATGTAAAAAACTGAATTAAGATATGCTCTGGATCGTCTTCAAGCTTGTTTATCATAAGTGCTCTTTGTCTAGGATCATCTTTAGTGGTGTCGCTTGATCTCTTGGCTTGTGGACCTGTAAGCATAATAGACTTTTTACCATCAATATTAGTTGCGTATAGCTCGCCGGATGGGAAAAGTCTATTTTCGCCAGAGAATTTTGCCCTTCTGGCGAATAAGATTCTTTCATTGCTCAGCCATTCAAAATTACCTATCTGCCCTTTTCTAATAAACCTATGGTTATGAAGTAACTTTTTCGATTGTAGATCTATTATTGAAACCATTCGCTCTTGATCAATTTCTCTTAATACACCAACCATTTTGCCGTTTGGTGAAATTTTTACGTCATACACATCCGGAAGTTGAGAGAAATTCTTCACGTTCTGATTAATCTCTTGCGAGCTTAAAAAGGTTGATAACAAGAACACCGAAAATATAACTACCAAATACCTCATTTTATTTTATCCTCCTGACTCTAATTGATATTTTTTTACCTACCACCTTTAAAGCGTATCCACTTATAAATCCTTCGGAAATTATTATTTCTTGACCTGGTTTTAACCTTATCTGTCTAATTTTCTCTACAGATCTCCACTTTTGACCATTATCTAAAGTAATATCTAACCTTAAACTATTTAATTGAGTAACTTTAATAATCTTATCTCTTATTTCAATTTTCTCTTCAGCTGTCTCTTGCTTTTTAGGTAAGCCAAATCTTCTTTTTCGCTCTTCTTTAATTTCCTTCTCTTTTTTTTCTACTTCAGGCTTTTGATTTTCTTGAGATAAATCTATTTTTTTATCTTGAACCTGGCCAGGCCTAAACAAAGAGTCATAACAAGAAAGCCGCAAAGATGGGTCGGTAATACTTGCACAGTTACTTGCCTCCTTCTCGACAGCGAAGATAGAAAATGAAGTTAGTAACAATAAAGGCAAAAGATATCTCATAATTACATGGATCATAATAAAAAGGGTTGCTATTGCAACCCTTTTTAACTAACTCTTCAAGCTTAGTAAGTAAGCTTAAATCCTAATGTGTAATACCTTCCAACTACGTCATAAGTGTTCTGAGGAGTGTTGATTTGTGGATCAACGAATCCAAAGAAGTCTTTGAAATATGGAGGTTCTTTATCAAACAAGTTACTTACAGACAATGAAACATTAATGTTTTCAGTTGCACTATAAGCTACTGTTAAGTAGGAATAAGTTACGTCATCAATTGAATGTATATCTTCAATTTGTGCTTTTAGATCAGCAGTTAGTGGTTGTCCATATAGAGTATCACCACCAAAGTAATCTCTTGCACTAGGCGACATATCAATTCCACTCAGGTATCTTGTGGTTAGATTTACACGCCAATCGTCTTTATACCATCTGAAAGAGACATTAACTCTATCTTGGTTAAAGCAAGATTCACCAAAATCATAACATTGACCTACGTAATTATCACTAACACCTGATGCATCAACAGTTACGTTTTCTTTGAAGTGAGTTCCTATAACATCAACTTCGAAAGCTCCACCAATTCTTGGTAGTTCTTCAAAAGTCATGTTTATAGAGAAGTCAACTCCTTTGAAAACATCTGCAGATGAAGTGTTGATATTAGAAACTTCAACGGAGTTAATATCTCCACCGAAAGATCTATTAATTCTAGAACAATCTTCTTGGCTTCCAGAAAGGTAACATCTATTAAGAGTACCTTGTGTACCTGATGTTGCAACAGCATTAGCAATCTCTAACTCAAAGGTATCTACTGCCATTGAAAAACCAATGTCTTCTAAGAAGCTTATGTTAGTAGGTTCCCAAACTAGACCAATAGTAGTGTTTTCACCTTCTTCTGGAGTTAAGTTAGGGTTACCAACAGAAAGACTTAATATCTGATTATTTGAAGTTGCCCAACTAGAAGTATCAAGACCGTCCGCAGCACACTGAACAGCAGCTGTAGCTTGTTGCGCAGCAGTGTATGTTGACTGAACATTTTGTTCACAAGGGTCAACATAAGTAGGGAATCCGCCCCCACCACCGAAATACAAGTCAGATATAGTTGGTGCTTTATAAGAAGTCGAGAATGTTGCTCTTATTGTCAAATCATTCATTGGCTTCCATTTGATAGCAGTTCTTTCAACACCTTCGCTGTCAAAGTCGCTATAAGAAGAGTTACGATATGCGTAATCCAAGTTTAATTCCTGGAATCCAACAACATCAGCTATCAATGGGACTGAAATCTCAGCATAGATATCTTGGTTGTCATAACTACCTATAGTAGATTTTCTTGGGTTACCAGAAGATCCACCAGCAGCAGTTAAAGCATCTACTTTTTCACTACCCTCTAGGTCAGACTTATCTATACCAAAAGCAGCTAAAACTTCACCAGCTGGCATTTCAAATAAAGTTATATTTGATATGTTCGCCGCGTAGCCTTTATAAATAGTACCTTGTCTATTCAGCTGATTAAATCTTATGTAATCAGCAGCAGCTTGAGTAATACTGTTTGGTCCAAACATATTTAATGGGACACAACCAAGTCTACGAGCTACAGGATCTTTACAACGATACTGAACACCATTAACAGAAACTCCCGCGCCTAATTCAGTTTCGAATGCGTTCTGAACAGCCAACATATTGATGTAGTTCTCAGTTAACTGAGTTGAAGTGTATTCTTGATAGGTGTGGTACGCTTCCCAATCAGCACCAAGTCTATCTAAAGTTCCAGAAGCTCCAAATACATATCTAAAGGTATTTGCTTCTTGGCTGAATAGCCTTGGGCCAACGTCTAACATTCTTTTTCTATAAGGAAGTCCACTATCAGATGTTACAGCTCTTATGTCTTCAGGCATAAAAGGGTTGTCCTTAGGAATGCTAAGTCCATAAGTGAACTGAGCTCCATTACCCATAGGTACTGGTGCCATCATTAAGCTTGATTTTCTGTGTGAAGCTCCGATTTCAAAATCTAAAACAACTCCGCCATCTAGCTCGTAAGTACCTGCTGACCAAGCTTGGTAGTTTTCTCTTCCACCAAGAAGTTGCATCCACTCACTGTAGTTATACATACCGTTGTTGTTAGCAGGATCTCCAGGTTCATTACCAGAGTATTCCCACCAGTTAAATGCAGAAACAGCTCCGTTAGGTCCAGTTGCATCACGAAGAGTCTTTGAACCAGCTGAAGTGTAGAATCTACCATTTGGAATAAATGTAGAAGCTCCGCAAGATCCTTTACCTAGATTATCACCAAAGTTTCCGTGTCCAGGAACGTAAGCTTGGAAATAAAGCATGTAGTCAGGCTCTAATCTTGGACAGAAAGAAAAGTCTCTATCCCACATGTCTAGATCATCATTTTTAGACATAGATATAGTAGCAACCATGCTAGAACGTTCTCCTGATGTACCAAAAGCTGCAGAAATCATGTCTGATTTAGCATCACCTAGGTCAGAAGCTCCTTCCATAACGTTTAGCTCAAAACCTTCAAAAGATCTTAATTTAATATTTAATACGCCAGAAACAGCGTCTGATCCATAAACAGCTGATGCACCATCTTTAAGAACTTCCACTGAATCAATTAA
>CEVW01108135.1_pt1 | contig 12233 bp, 8 predicted proteins | sample 427061 | NCBI WGS metagenome assembly CEVW01 (sample SAMEA2623774, study PRJEB7988) | marine metagenome | biome: marine biome (ENVO:00000447); feature: surface water layer (ENVO:00002042); material: "saline water (ENVO:00002010), including plankton (ENVO:xxxxxxxx)" | depth 5 m
GTAATGTTAGGAGGAACTTACCATAACGGAACAATGCTTAAAGATGGAAACACTTACATAAATGATTGGTTATGTACTGATGGTGGTGACGGAATTAGAGGGTTTGTAAACTTTGGCAGTCCTAGAGTAGCTTATAGTGATTATGGAGGAAAAGTTCTTTCTGGAGACAGAACAGTTGGTATCACAGGCTTCTCTTTAGCTAAAAAACCAAATGCATCCTATATAACAGGAGAGTCTTCCCAAATGGAATTTGATCCAAGGTGTTATAATTGGAACTATATTGGAGAAGATTCAACTCTTTGGCTATCAAAAAATAATGGGGCTAGTTATGCTCCTGTTCATCATTTTGATGATAAAGTAACATCTGTTGAAGTTGCATGGAGTAACCCTGATATAATTTATGTAGCCACTTGGCCATCATGGTGGGGGACTAAACATATTTATAGATCTTCAGATGCAGGAAATACTTGGGTTGAAATTACCCCAACAAATATTAATGGGCAAGATTGGATTCCATATGACATCACAGTAAGTAGTCATGATGAAAATACCCTTTGGATTGCCAGATGTAGTATGTATGGAGGCGTGCAAGATGCACAAGGGTATGAAGTTTTTAAATCAGTAGATGGTGGACAAAACTGGATAAATTGGAGTACCCCAACTCTTGATAATATTAATGTTACTAATATTGAATATCAAAGAGGTAGCAATGGAGGGGTTTATATTGGTACTAGAGAGTCTGTTTACTACAGAAATAATTCTATGAGTGATTGGGATATTTATGATTCTAACTTGCCTAAAAACACATATTCAACACAGTTAATCCCTTATTACCGTGAAGGGCTTTTAAGAAACGGAACCAATAGAAGCGCTTATGAGATTGACTTTTATGAAGATACACCACCATCAGCTCAGATAGCTGCAGATAGATTAGAAATTAATTGCATGAATGATACTGTAAGGTTTGTCGATCATTCAGCTGTAAGATTAAGCAGTGCTTCTTGGCAATGGTCTTTCCCTGGAGGAATGCCTTCTTCATCAACTCAAGAAGACCCAGTTGTTGTGTATCCAGAGCCTGGAACGTATGATGTAAGTTTAACTGTTACTGATGCATTTGGATCAAGCTCACAATCTTATACTGATTTTATTAATTACACAGATTCAGTATCTTTAATAACAAACACAAGCAATTTTAATCAAGATTTTGAGAATAGTAACTTCCCTCCTGCTGCTTGGGAATTAGAATCACCATCTTTTAGTTGGCTCTCAACTATTGTAGATTTTGGAATAGATTGTCTTCCAACAACTACTTCCTATGTTGATCATTACTGGATACAATATCCTGGTGAAGAAGCTTATTTAATTAGCAATAAGATATCCTTAGGAAATGGATTAAGTGCTCAAAATTGGTTAACTTATGATTATGCTTACTCTGGTTATGCAAGTGGTTATAATGACGGATTAAGAATTGATATATCTACAGATTGTGGTAGTACTTGGGATTCTATTTATGGTGCAATTGGTCCTGACCTACAAACAGCTCCGTATGAGAGTAACGCCTGGGTCCCAACTTGTGGAAGCTGGGCAAGTGATAGTATCAATTTAAGTGCTTGGGGACTAAATGGAGATACAATTATGCTCCGTTTTGTTGCAATTAATGATTATGGCAACCATTTTTATCTAGATAATATAAATATTAATGGAGAGAACATTTTAGCTATTGAAGAAAATAATAGCAATTTTAATATTTCTATTTATCCAAACCCAACTAAAGGAATATTTAGTATACGAACAGATGCTAAGAATATGAGAGTTGAAATTTACTCTACGCTTGGCAGATTAGTAGCTGAAGAAAATGTTATAGGAGGATTACATTATATTGATCTAAATGGTCAGCCAAAAGGTATTTATTTTATTAAATTAAAAAGTGGAACTAAGATTGAACAAAGAAAATTAATTATTCAATAAAAACATAATACAAAGTTAAGCGGAAACTTTCAGTTATATGTGGATTACCTCATCATAAGCATCAGCAACTGCCTCCATAACCGCTTCACTCATAGTTGGGTGAGGATGAACAGCCTTTAACACTTCATGTCCTGTAGTTTCTAATTTACGAGCAACAACTGCCTCAGCAATCATTTCTGTAACATTATACCCAATCATATGGCAACCTAACCATTCTCCATATTTTGCATCAAAAATAACTTTCACAAACCCATCTTTATGTCCTGCAGCAGATGCTTTTCCTGAAGCTGTAAAAGGGAATTTTCCTACTTTAATCTCATATCCGGCTTCTTTAGCAGCGGCCTCAGTCATACCAACTGATGCAATCTCAGGGCTAGCATAAGTACAACCTGGAATATTTCCATAATCAATAGGTTCAGGGCTATGTCCTGCAATCTTTTCTACACAAGTAATTCCCTCGGCTGATGCAACATGAGCAAGAGCTTGGTTTGGCAATACATCACCAATAGCATAATATCCATGAACATTAGTCTTGTAATAATCATCAACAATAATTTTTCCTTTATCTGTTTTAATGCCAACTTCTTCTAATCCAATATTTTCGATGTTAGCAGTAATACCAACAGCAGAAAGCACTACATCACATTCAATTATATCTTCACCTTTTTGAGTTTTTACAAGTACCTTGCAGCCTGCACCAGAAGTGTCTACCTTCTCAACAGATGATTTAGTCATAATTTTAATGCCTGATTTCTTAAAAGATCTTTGTAATTGCTTTGAAACATCAATATCCTCAACAGGAACAATATTTGGCATAAACTCTACTATTGTAACATCAACCCCCATAGCATTATAAAAATAAGCAAATTCTACGCCAATTGCACCAGAGCCCACAATTACCATCCTTTTAGGGGTCTTTGGCAATATCATTGCTTGTCTGTAACCAATAATCTTTTTGCCGTCTTGTGGTAAGTTAGGTAACTCCCTGCTTCTAGCTCCAGTTGCAATAATAATATGCTTTGCAGAGTAATCAGTTGATTTTCCATCTGCAGTTACGGATACTTTATTTCCTTTCTTTACTTTTCCGTAACCATTAATGACTTCTATTTTATTCTTTTTCATTAAGTAAGAAATACCACTACTCATTCCATCAGCAACATCACGACTACGTTTAATAATAGATGGAAAATCTGCAGTAGCATCTGTAACTGAAATTCCAAAATCTTTAGCATGATTAATATACTCAAATACCTGTGCAGATTTTAAAAGCGCCTTAGTTGGAATACATCCCCAATTTAAACAAACACCACCTAAACTTTCCTTCTCAATAATTGCAACTTTTAATCCTAGCTGAGAAGCTCGGATAGCCGCAACATAGCCTCCTGGACCACTTCCTAATACTATTAAATCATAGTTCATATATCTATTCTTTTAAATTCTTTTTTAGAACTGCAATATTACTTAAAACATCTTGAACTGAAATGTCATACATACAACTTTTTTCTCTCTTACACGAATTTCCAAAATAACAATCACAACCGCTCTTAGGCTCAATAATTATTCCTCTAGAATAAAGTTCAAATTCGTGTACATTAAAAATATTATGAAAAAGCATAAGTTGTTTTTTAAGAGCCAATGCAATATGCATCATCATACTCACAGGAGTTACAATAATGTCTGTGTTATTTGTTATTGCTATAAACTCTTCTAAACTAAAAGTACCAAGATAGGTTGCATTCGTTTCTTTTTCATAAAACCTATTCATTTCATCTTCATCAGGACCACCCATTAATAAGCAAAAATAACCTTTTGATTCCAATTCTTTAATACACTGTATCCAGTATTCTGAAGGCCAAAGACGTGTTTTCCATCTTAATCCGCAACCTGTATTGAGTCCAATAATAGTTTTTTCTACAGCTAAATCTTTAAGTTTCTTTTCCCAAATATCACTGATATTCTGATTAAGATTAATCATATATTCCTCGCCACTAAAATCAAAATGACATATCTCAAATATTTCCTCCAAATAGTTCTTTGTATTCCTCTTTGAAATATGATCAAAAAGTCCTGTAATTAGTTTATGTTCTGCTTTATCAGTAGCAGTACTAATATGACCATCTTTCCATATAAATCCAAATTTCTCTTTTGCTTCTATACATGACAACAACATACACGCTTCCTTATCTTTATCTAAATTTACAGCAATATCAAATTTTTGATCCGACAAAAAAATAACAGAAGATGAATCCCACTTATATATCTCATCTACCCTGTCTTTAGGAATTACTTGAGGACTATGTGTAATCCAAGTAAAATGGCAATTACCATATTCTTGCTTATATCTCTCTAAAAGAGGTGTAGTTCTAATAACATCACCTATTGCCCCTAACTTTATAAATAAGATTCTAGTTGACTGGCTTATTATCTGATTAGGCATTACTAGCTTATCTTGTTTAACAAAATCACAAATATTAAAAATCTCTTGTAGTAATGACTCCTTAGTATCTAGACATGTAATTGCTGTTTGACTTATATCATAATGAGAACAGTCATCACATTGCATATCAAATTGTTTATTTGGTTTACATGGTATATGACCCTCAAAATGCTTGCAATCATATTTTACTGATTCTTTCCTCATTCTAAATTTTACATGTTATTGCAAATGTACGTAAAATGTATCATTTTTCATAAGAGGTAAAAAACCTTAAAATGTGTAAGTTTGTATCCTATTTCTATACAAATGATAAATTATTATATCTCATATAACAATCCTCACCGCCACTTTGTTGATTTTGAACTTTCGGCAAGAACATCGGGAAAAGAAAAAATGCAATTCCAACTTTCAGCATGGAGACCAGGAAGGTATGAACTTGCAAATTTTGCTCAAAACATACAAAAATGGGCTGCATTTGATGAGGAAAAAAATCCACTATCTTTTAAGAAAATTACAAAAGATCTGTGGGAAGTTGAAACAAATGGATCTGCTGAAATTACAATTGTCTATAATTACTATTGTAATCAATTAGATGCAGGAGCCTGTTATTTAGATGAACATCAATTATATTTAAATCCTGTACATTGTATGTTTTATATTGTAGATAGAATTGAAGAAGAGTATAGTCTTCATCTAGATATTCCAAAAAATTATAAGATTGCTTCTTCAATGAAAAAAGACGGAAATTATCTTTCAGTAAAAGGATATTCTCTACTTTCAGAATCACCTATTATTTGTTCTTATTCACTACAAAAAGATACTTATACTGTTAATGACATTATGTTTCACTTATGGTTTCAAGGGAAATGCAATCCAGACTGGAAGAAATTAAAAACAGATTTTACAGCATTTACAAAAACTCAAATAGAAAAATTTGGAAGCTTCCCTGTTGATGAATACCACTTCTTCTTTCAAATCACTCCTTATAGAAGTTATCATGGAGTAGAACACACCAAGAATACAGTGTTACTTTTAGGTCCAGGAAATGAAATTATGGACAAAAGATATGATGATCTACTAGGTGTTTGTTCTCACGAATTATATCATACCTGGAACATAAAATCAATCAGGCCTGAGGAGATGTCCCCTTATAATTTTACAAAAGAAAATTATTTTAGAACTGGATTTGTTGCAGAAGGAGTAACTACATATATGGGAGACTTAATGCTTTATGACTCTGGAGTTTTTAATTGGGAAGAATTTTCCAAAACTCAGAATCAGAACTTAGAAAGACATCTTACTAATTATGGCAGATTCAATCTATCAGTGGCTGATAGCGGTTTTGATAATTGGTTAGATGGCTACAAACTAGGTATTCCAGATAGGAAAACATCAATTTATCCAGACGCTGCGCTTTGCATGCTGATGATTGACCTAGAAATCATCAGAAATACTGATGGCAAAAATAGTTTACATTCTGTAATGAAAAAACTTTATACAGATTTTGCACTGTTAGAAAAAGGATATTCTGAAGATGATTTCCGAAACATTTGCGTAGAATTTGGAGGCTTAAAAGTTGCTGTAATTTTTGAAGATCATATTTATGGAACCCAAGATTATATCCCAAGCTTAAAAACTGCTTTAGAAGTAGTAGGATTAGAATTAAAAGAAAAGAAAAACCCAAACCTATGCGCTCAATATTTTGGATTTATTGCAATTAAAGAAAATGGAAAAATAATTATTAAAAAAGTAGAGCCAAATTCAGTTGCGGATAAAAATGGAATAGCACCTGAAGATGAGATTACTAAAGTAAATGGAAAAGAAATTAAAGAAAAAATTTCAGATATCTTGAAAGATTGCAAATCAGAAGCAACCTTTATGATAAAAAAGAAGTTTTCAGAAAAATCTATACCTTTAACTATTGGAAATCATTACCAACTTTTGGAATTTGCAAGGATCAAAAAACCAACAGAAGAACAAATAACCTTAAGAAAAGTATGGTGCAATCATTAAACATAAAAAAAGCTACATCTATATTATTACTACTAGTGATCTCACTGCAGATGAGTCATGCACAGTGTAATGGTTCATTGAATTTATGCTCCAAAAAATATAATGAAGTAGCCTATTTAACAACACATAATGCTTTTAACTCAGATCAAGATGGACTATTCTTTCCTAATCAAACGTATAATATAGCATCTCAATTAAATGATGGAGTTAGAGGCTTGATGATTGATGTTTATAATGATTTATTTGGAAATCCAGTGGCATACCATTCAATAATTGCCCTGGGATACATCCCGTTATCTGATATATTTAATGATATCAAAATATTTCTAGATAATAATCCAAATGAAATTGTAACAATCATTCTAGAATGCTATGTGGCAGCTAATGATATAGAGGATGAGATTAGCCAATCTGGATTAGCTAATTATTTATATACTCATAATAATTCTCTAGCTTGGCCTACACTACAGAATATGATTGACAATAACAATAGACTTGTGATCTTTACTGATGAAGATGATGCAAATGGATCTCAAAATTGGTACCATTATGTATGGAATCATGCAGTAGAGACTCATTTCAGTGTTAATACGATCAATGACTTTACATGTGATTTTAATAGAGGAGATCCATTAAATGATTTGTTTATCTTAAATCACTTTGTCACTGACGCTACGTTAGGATATGGACTCTACAATGAATCCAATGATGTTAATGCAAATCCATTTTTTATTAATAGAGCGCTAGATTGTCAAAACCAAACTAATAAATTTCCAAATTTTGTTACAGTAGATTTTTATGAATTAGGTGATGGATTAGCTGTAGTAGATCAACTTAATGGTATTACTACACCATCTATTAATATAACTAAACAAAATTCAGAAAGAAAAATTTTATCTATCAAAGATATGCTGGGAAGAAAAACTAAAGTGAAAAATAGCTCTATACTTTTTTATGTTTTTGATGATGGCACAGTGGAGAAAAAAATAATTATAGAATGAAAAGACTGATACTCATATTATTTTGTTTGCCTTTTTTTCTTTTCTCTCAAGAAAAGAAGAAATATGAAAAAACTATGTCTATCTCTCAATTTGCTCAAGAGTTAAAAGCTGCAGCTGATAAAGGTGTTGGCTATACTTTGAAAAATTGCTATATCACCTATGACCCTATACGTGACAAAGAGCATGTATTGTATACATCAGAGCCTAACAAATTTGTTGGCGACATGATAATTAAAGGTATTAAATTTAATGACACTACAGAGGTAGTAATAGAAGAATGTAAATTTGGGCAATCTAAAATAGAAAAATGGATTTCTACTATAAGATTTCATAATTGTCATTTTGGAAACTTATATATAAAATCGATTGATGTTGGTGGTATTTATGTAGAGAATTCAAAAATCAATTCATTTATTCTTAATATTAATAAAGAAAAAAAATATAATAATATCAGAAAATCTGGACAATATTATACAGATATCAGAAAATCTGAAATATCACATTTTAATACAAACGTTCAACAAGTGGAAGGGCTAAGCATGAGCACATATTTACGCTTAGATTCTAATAAAATAAAGCATGCTATTACAGATGATTGGGAGGAGTTAGAAATCACACAAAATACTATAACTTCGTTAAGAATTGAAGGTGGAGATATAAAAAAGCTTCAGGGTATATGGATATCTAATAATACATTTAATGCAGATATAGATCAACCCTGGCAAATTAGGATAGAAATTGATACGAATAAGAATATCTATGGTAGCGTTTGGGTTGATAATAATTTACATATATCAAATTTAAAAGCAGAAATAGTTTCTATAAGAGAAAATACTTTTAAATACACGAAAATACAAAATGATACTATTTTTAATAAGCTTTTAGCAAGAACTAAGATAAAGGGAAGACGCTTTCTGGTAAAGCCAATTCGTGTAAACGAAAAGATAAATGATAGTATATTAAAAATTACATCTGAAAATTATAGCGGCAGGAGAATCTACAATGACACTTTAAATATTGAAGAAAAAGTTAGCTTTCTTAAACAATACTTTAAAGAAAATAAACTAACTTTGAAAGGGCTTAGTAAAAACATATCCAACATCTTCATTAGAGGCAATGAACTCAAACGCCTACAGATTTGGGAAAATAAAGCAAATTGGTTGACGTTAAATAGCACGGAAATAACTCAACAGATATATATAAAAAACCAGACTGTAGACTCAGCAATATTCTTCTTCAATAATAGCTTGCCAGATCCTCATAAAACATATTTTGACGAAAAAATGATTGGAAAATTAGGCTTTACTATTGACGGTAATACATATTATGGTACAGAGAATATCAACAATATTGACACATCAAGAGTTAAAGGATATATAAATAGCCTCAATTCTTTAATCAGTCAATACAGACAAATAATTAACATTTTTGATCAAAGAGGAGACCCGCATAAAAGTACAGCTATCATGGCACTAAAAGACATCCAAACAAATCAGAAAATGTTTCTCTACTATCAAAATCCAAATATTGAAAATTGGTTTAACTGGAAAGGCGCTCAATTTTTAAAGTGGTATTCTGATTATGGGACGAACCCTTTTAAAGCTCTTGCATACTGTTTCTGGGCAATGCTTTATTTTGCAATGTTCTATTTCATCTTTTATAATGATTGGGATAAAATTGATAGAGGATTCCTTATTAAAAAATTTAATAATGTAATGGATTATTTCACTACAGAAAAAAGAATTGAAGATTTCTATTCCTCAACGCATGATAAAGAGATGACAACATTTACAGAATTTAAAGAAACCTTGGATAAAAACAAAGTCTATATGCCTACAATATTAGCATCTCTTGCAAAGCCTATATATCAAATATCTTTATTTCGATATAAACTACTTAATTTTTCTTATCAAAAAGCAGAATTTATGGCTGGTAGAAAATGGGTAGATTTAGAAAAAAAAGAAAAATATTGGATTGGTGTTTTAACTTTCTTTTTAACACTTACTTATATTATTTATCTTGTGTTCATTCGTGCTTTAAATTCAATTGTACTAAGTATTAATGCGTTCTCTACACTTGGCTTTGGACAAATACCAGTAAGAGGGTTCACAAAATATGTTGCAATTATTGAAGGATTTATTGGCTGGTTTTTATTAAGTATATTCTTGGTTTCAGTGCTTAGTCAAATGATGAGTGTATAATGAAAGAAATCACTTTACATAATAAAAAATTTGAAGTTTTTATTTCTGAAACTGAAATTGCAGCAATAGTGCATTCTATAGCGAATAATATAAATAATACAAGAATAAAAAACCCTTTATTTATTTCTGTATTAAATGGTTCTTTCATGTTTTCTTCAGATATAATGAAGAAGATTACTCTGCCAAACACCGAGATATCTTTTCTTAAACTTTCTTCTTATTTAGGGACAGAGACTACTGGAGAAGTAAATCAGCTTATTGGAATAAATGGAAATATCTCAGATAGAAACATTATAATTTTAGAAGATATAATTGATACTGGTATTACATTAGAAAAAATAATATCATTACTTAAAAAAGAAAAAGTGGGAGATATAAAAATAGCTACATTATTATTTAAGCCTGAAGCTTATACAAAAGATCTTGATATTGACTTTATTGGAAAGTCAATTGCTAATGATTTTGTTGTTGGTTACGGCTTAGATTATGATGAAGTTGGTCGTAATTTACCACATATTTATAAACTAAAAAAATAGAAAATGTTAAACATAGTATTATTTGGTCCTCCTGGAGCTGGAAAAGGAACACAATCAAACCTATTAATCGACAAATATAATTTAGTTCATCTATCAACAGGTGATATTCTAAGAGGAGAAATTGCTGCTGGAACTAAATTAGGGCTAGAAGCGAAAACACTCATGGACAGAGGAGATCTAGTTCCTGATAAAGTTGTAATTGGAATGATTTCTTCAAAATTAGATAATAACCCAAGCGCTAATGGATTTATTTTTGATGGATTCCCAAGAACTACAGCACAAGCTGAAGCTCTTGACAATTTATTAAACCAAAAAGGAACTTCAATCTCTGCTATGCTTTCTTTAGTAGTAGAAGATGAAGAATTAATCAAACGATTGCTAGCAAGGGGAGAAAGCTCAGGAAGAGCAGATGATCAAAATGAAACAATTATCGCCAATCGTATTAATGAATATAACAATAAAACTGCTCCATTAAAAGATTATTATGCTAAGCAAAAAAAACTATCTGAGATTAAAGGAGATGGCACAATAGAGGAAATTGCAAGTAAATTAAATATAGTGATTGATAAACTTTAGATGAGAGTTAAAAATTCCAATTTTGTTGATTATGTAAAAATCTTTTGCCGTTCTGGAAAAGGAGGTGCTGGATCTGCTCATTTTTTAAGAAACAAAATAACTGCAAAAGGAGGTCCTGACGGAGGAGACGGAGGAGAAGGAGGTCATATTATCCTTAGAGGAAATGAGCAAATGTGGACACTATTACATTTAAGATATAAGAAACATATTTTTGCAGAACAAGGTGGAGTCGGGAGTGGTAATCATAAACATGGAAAAGATGGAAAAAGCCAAATTATTGATGTTCCCTTAGGTACTATTGCAAAAAATGCAGAAACAGGTGAAATTCTTTGTGAAATCACGAAAAACAATGAAGAATTTATCATGGTTAAAGGAGGAATGGGAGGAAGAGGAAACTCACATTTTAAATCACCTACCAACCAAGCTCCAAGACACTCTCAACCTGGAGGAGCAGCAATTGAAGGATGGTTTATTTTAGAATTAAAGATACTGGCTGATATTGGTTTAGTTGGATTTCCTAATGCTGGAAAATCTACTTTACTGTCTGTTGTTTCAGCAGCAAAACCAGAGATTGCAAATTATCCATTTACCACTCTAGTACCTAATTTAGGAATTGTTTCTTATCGAGATCATAAATCGTTTATTATGGCAGATATTCCCGGAATTATTGAAGGAGCTTCAGAAGGAAAAGGGTTAGGATTAAGATTTTTAAGACATATTGAAAGAAATTCCACTTTACTTTTTATGGTTCCTGCTGATGCAGATGATATTGCTAAAGAATATACAATACTTTTAAGGGAATTAAAAAAATACAATCCTGAACTTTTAGATAAAAAAAGGATTCTTGCAATTAGCAAATCTGACATGTTAGATAAAGAATTAATAGATGAAATTAAAAAAGATCTCCCATTAGATTTACCAAGTATTTTCATTTCATCTATTGCACAACAAGGAATAACAGAATTAAAAGATTTGATCTGGGAAAAACTCAATAACTAATGAATAATCTACAGAAAATAGATGAATATCTTTTTAGATTAATTAATTCCACAGGCTGGGAGCAAATGGATGAAGTAATGATTCTTATCTCTTCTAAATGGTTCTGGATTCCTCTTTATGTTTATATTCTTTATTTAATTTACAAACGCTTCTCAGACCAATTCATAAAAATATTATTTTCATTAGGATTCTTAATATTTCTAGCGGATTTTGGTTCTGTACATTTATTTAAAGAGGTCCTTGAAAGATCTCGTCCTTGTCATGTTTTAGATGGAATAAGAGTGGTTGATGGATGTGGGGGGGCTTTTGGATTTATATCATCTCATGCTTCTAATTATTTTTCTCTTACATTTTTTATTGCTTTACTTTTTAGAAACTTCTGGGGATTTGTTCATCTATTCTCTTGGGCTGTCTTAGTAGGTTTTAGTAGAATCTATTTAGGAGTCCATTATCCTTTTGATATTTTAGGAGGTATGTTCTGGGGACTATTTGTAAGTTTGCT
>CEVW01042366.1_pt1 | contig 12079 bp, 9 predicted proteins | sample 427061 | NCBI WGS metagenome assembly CEVW01 (sample SAMEA2623774, study PRJEB7988) | marine metagenome | biome: marine biome (ENVO:00000447); feature: surface water layer (ENVO:00002042); material: "saline water (ENVO:00002010), including plankton (ENVO:xxxxxxxx)" | depth 5 m
TATTCTACCTGGTAAAGTCGACCATCTGGAGAGAATGTAGATACTCCGTGGTCATATCCGCGTCCGCTTGGCTGCATGTTAATCAGACTGCAACCAACGAAGGTGTCTTATGAATCTTGACAGTTAGATGGCTGAATAATAGTGGCATTCATGGACAAAGACGTTTTCGCACAAGCATGAAGGTTGCGGTCCTAGCGTCCGGAGGAAAGGATTCCACCTATGCCTCATGGTGGGCATTAATGCAAGGATGGTCATTAGAAGTAATGATTACTGTAAAAATAACAGGGAATGACTCAATGATGTTTCAACTACAAAATACAGAAATTGCAAAATTCCAAGCAGAATCTATTGGCGTAGAATGGTTTGAAGTAAAGTCATCAGGGATTGAGAATGATGAAATTTATGAACTTGAAGATAAGATAAGAGAATTTGAGGGTTCTTTAGATGCAATTGTAGTAGGGGCATTAAGATCTGATTACCAAAAAACCAGAATCGAAAGAATGTGTGAAAGATTGGGACTTATTTCATTCTGCCCTCTTTGGCACCATAACCCCTCTGAACATATGAATTCTCTCATTGAGCATGGTTTTGATGTTAGAATAGTTTCTGTTTCTTCAGAAGGTTTAGATGAAAAATGGCTTGGGAAGAAAATTACTAAAGATAGTCTAGATGAACTAACTATTCTTTCAGAAAAATTTAGATTTAATTTGGACGGCGAGGGAGGCGAATTTGAAACCATTACTCTCGACGCACCTCATTTCAAAAAAACAATCATTTGTGAAGGGAAAAAGAACTGGAACGGAGTAAGAGGTGTTTGGGACCTTACTAAAATCCAACTATCATCATAGGGTTATAATCAAACATGGAAAGCGTCTCGGAATAACGGGGAACAACGTGACGGTATCGCCATTGGACTATAGATATGGAAGAGATGAAGCTAAGTCAATCTGGTCGAGAGAAGGCCGACACGAGAGACAATTAGATGTCGAAAGGGCTCTAATTTGGGCACACTGCCAACTTGGAAGAGTTAGTCCTGAAGATTATGATAAAGTTGCAGAAATTGCAAAACCTGAAATTGTCACTGCAGATAGGGTTGACGAAATAGAGAGAGAAACTAGGCATGACATTATGGCATTAACTAAAGCAATGGCAGAAGCAGCAGGAGACTCTGGTTGGTGCATACACTTAGGGGCCACAAGTAATGATATTGTAGATTCAGCAGTAGCATTACAAATACGCGATAGTATCAATTTACAGCAGCAAACACTCAAAAAACTACTTTCTACCATGTGCGATTTAGCTGAGAGAGAAAGAGATACTGTAATGCTAGGACGTACACATGGACAGGCAGCGGTACCAATTACATTTGGTCTAAAAGTAGCTGTTTGGGTAGATGAATTTAGAAGACATCTGGACAGGCTAGACGAACTGACCCCTAGAGTCACTACTGGTAAATTCTTAGGAGCGGTTGGAACAGGTGCTGCACAAGGAGATAATGCGTTCGAATTACAGAGCCTAATCATGCAAAATCTAGGTTTACAAACTCCAATTGCAACTACTCAAGTTGTGGGCAGGGATCGTTACATAGAATGGGTATCATGGATGGCAAATGTTTCTACAAGTATTGAAAAGGCATTACAAGAAGTTAGGAATCTTCAAAGAAGTGAGATTGCAGAAGTCGGAGAATATTTTGATGCTGAAAAACAGGTTGGCTCATCTACTATGGCTCATAAGAAAAATCCCATTACAGCAGAAAATGCTTGTGGATTGGCTAGAATCGTTAGATCTATGATTATTCCGTCATATGAAAATGCTTTATTATGGCATGAGAGAGACTTGGCAAATTCATCTGCTGAGAGATTCACATTATCTCATTCAATGATATTATTGGATGATATAATCATAAAATGCGATAAAGTCTTATCAAAATTAGGTGTCGATTCAGATAGAATGAGATATAATATTAAAGCACAAAAAGGACTTGTAATGGCTGAAAAATTAATGATTGCTTTAGTAGATAATGGAATGCCAAGAGACGAAGCGCATGAAGTACTGAGGACCGCTTCTATGAATGCAATAAACTCAGGAGAGGATTTGGAGGATATTTGTGCAAGATCAGAGGCTATATCAAAAATTTTCACGAGACAGGAGCTATCTGAATTATTCAAACCTGAGAGTCACTTAGGATTCAGTGGTGAAATAGTTGACCAAGCTGTTAAAGTTGCTAGAGAAAGAATTTAATTAATCCGTTTTGTAAACTACAGGCTAGTAATACTCAAGCACCCTCATTATTACAGCACATTATGATCGATATGAGCATGGGGCCAGTTCATATCTCGGCAGGACCTAGTTCAAACCCTAGTTCAATGTCTTTGAGTATAATTTTAGAGGTTCTAGAAAAAGGCAATAGAGTTATTTGGATGACTAGAAATATACCGGATCAAAGGAAAATAGCAGATATCTTAGGACATCTAAATGATTCGGTCTTGAAAAGAATGATGGTTATAGAGTTTAGAGATAATCTATCTGAAAAATTTGAAGATATTAAAGGGATTCTCTCTAATTTGAAAAAGAATGACTTGTTAATAATTGAGGACTGGTGTGAGAATTTTGGAAGAGCCAAATCAAAAGACATTAATTTGATGGAGAAATTGGCAGAAAGTTTTGATAGTTTCAGGATTATAATAACCTCTGAATCATATGAAGATGCTTCCGGAGAAAATAAAGGATTTCAAGGTTTTATGTTTAGAGGGGGGAAAACAATAGAAGATTCATTTAGAACAGTGTGGATTTCAAAAATCAATAACCAATATCAAAAAATATTAATTTCGGACGGAGAAAATGAGTTAGTTGCAGAATCTACAAGAAATGGATACAAATTAATTAACTAAGTTTACCAATTAATTTCTCTAAATCTTTAATTGCTTCTTCACTGGGCTCAGATAATTTCTCAGGTTGTCTAGCACTTCCAGAATATTGTTGTTCATTAGAAATGTTTGCACCTTTACTTAGTTTGATCATAAGGATGTAATAAGACATTATCAAGGCAATTATTACTAGTAACAAACCTACTAAAAAATCGATACTCATGATTTCACCTAAATTAAATTCGGATTGGTTCACCTAATGAAAGTGGGCGTGAGAGATGTCTGCGCTGTGATGGCGATGGCTCTACCCATCCATTAGTAAGTTCAAGGTCATTTAAATTAATATCTTCAAACAGCCAATGTTTATCGGTGGTTCTTTGACAAAATATACACCTTAACGGTTGATTAACGCCCGCACTTCTCATAGTTTTATTATTGCAGCAAGTAGGCCTACCAGTTACTCTTGGTACTGAAGATTCCACCCTTAATCTTTCTAGATGTATGCTACCATCTGGAGATTCTAAACCTAACCAATTAATTCTATCCCCTGGGATTAATTTTCTCAATAAACGATTAACATCTCCACCTTCTTTGAATGCTACCAAAGTTTTGCTACCTCCTCTGAATGTAACCTCTAAGCTTGAATGCGCTCCTTTTGTTTCCATAGGGTGTGTTAGAACTGTTGAGGTTGAGAAACCGCTTACGTGGTCGTCGCTAAGTTGATTGGTTCTATGAATTGCAAATCTTTGACATTTCTCAACATCCGAATTTGATTGAAGCCATTCATGTGCTGAAAGAACAGATTCAGGATTTGAACCTCTAATGCCATAAAGTACTGGGCAAGGAGTTCTTGGCGCAATTAGGCCCTTTTCTTTAGTTGGATCACGATTAACAAATGTTTCAGGATGTTTTATTTCCATTTCCTTAACAATTGATGATGAAATCTCTCTCTCTTTCCCGATGTTATTAGGATATCTCCAAGCTATCAGCTCCCAAGTAGATTTGTCATGGGGTTTCCAAGCCATAGCAGAAGATGCTCCAATTAGCCCCCAATCAGAATTTAAAGTCATTTTATTAATATCTAGAAGTTTCTCTATTCTATCAGAAATCTCTACTTTTTGTCGTACTGCTTCCCAATAAAGGTCTTCATTTATTTCTTCAAAAGAATAAATTAATGCAGGAGATGTACGAGGGTCAATTTCTCCTTCTAATTTCAAATTATCTTCTAACTCTATGAAAAATGAATTTAATAGTTTCTCAAAATCTGGTATTGATTGTGAAGAACATTCGACAATACAGGATAATGCACCATTTCCACGAGTCCTTCTTTCAGCAAATGGCCAAAGTCTTACTAAACGCCTTTCTAAAATTTGAAAATCCGGTAAATGAGATATTGAATTTATTAAATCATCAAATGTTGCGGTTGTACAACCATAATTAGCGGTATCAGTATCATCTAAGCCAATCCAAATTCTAGTTTTACGAAGATTTTTCAAATCTAATCACCTAAAATCTCAGAAATGACGTCAGAAATTCCAATTTCAGGATCACATCTTAACCCTTTAACGCCGAAATTAAATGCTGCTCGCATGTCTACATCTCTATCTCCGACCATTATTGAGTTTGATTCATCGTGCTTTTCATCCCAATTATTGTCAAACCTAATTGTAATATCCATTTTTTTTTCTGATGCTGAAATAATTTGCCTACCAGCTTCAAGCATTCCTGGATTTGGCTTACGTGCCCAAGCACCTTCCCATGGAGCGTATGGGCTATACAAAATCAGATCTAAGTGAGCATTCGAATTTTCAGATAACAATAGTTCTCTCAATTTGTTATGGATATTATGAAGATTTTCATGAGACCATAAGCCTCTACCAATAGGTGACTGATTAGTTACCACACAGATGCGAAAGCCAGATTCTCTCAATGCTGCTACAGCATCAGCAGTATTTGGGAAAACAACTAACTCATCTGGAGAATTGATATAATCCTCTGAGCCAACATTTAGTACGCCATCTCTATCAAGATAAGCTATTTTACCATTCCAAGTCCCATTCGGTAGTGGAAATAAATCTAGAGGTGCGTCAAGGGACTCTGCACCGTCTCTAACAGGAATTAGCATAAATTCACAAACCATGATGAGACTTAATTGCTTCTTTGACAATATGGTTAACTATCAATTGAATGTCTTCAATTCTCTCCATTGATTGAGTAGGAGCAACGACTGCAACATCGACTAATTCGACAATCATTCCACCGGATTGACCATTATAATCTCCAGTAATTGCAGCGGTTCTACAACCATTTTCTTTTGCATAATTTATCCCATTAACGACATTGGGAGAATTTCCTGAGCCAGTGTATGCCACTACCAAATCACCATCTCTGATAAAAGTGGATAATTGCCCCACAAAAACATTTGAGTAATCAGTATCATTTGACCAAGCAGTAAATGATGAAATATTATCACTATGTGAAATAGTTCTTAATTCGAGTTCTTTAGACCAATCTCCTGCACTGTGAGATGGAGTTGCTGCACTTCCTCCATTACCTATGAAATGGACACTCCCTCCCTCCTTTCTTGTTATTTCTACAAGATTCCAAAATGCCTCTAAAGAGTCCATAGGAATATTCTCAAGAGCTAGTTTCAAATCACTAATGTAGGACTTCGCAAAGTCAGAAAAATCGAATCCCATAGTAAAACCCCGAGTGTACGGATGAGGGCATCCTATTTACGAGTTGAGCGTAGTAGGGGTGACGATGGAAGAGCCAATCGGACTGCTTGTCTCTAAAATTGGAGAGCAAATTGGAGTGAATTCAATGGCTCTAGAATTGGGCATAATTATGATTGGTGCATTGTTTTTAGGTCTAGGATTTCATAGAAAGAAAGATTCTAAATCGCGCTATTACGCGGCATTGGGTTGGATTTTTACTGGATTATACTTTTATCTACAATCTGCACACTATGTTGAGATTTCTGATCCAGTTCTGGTGCTAATGACTGCCAGTGCATTACCCGGAAGTATTGCTTTGGCTATTTGGGAAATAAAAAATGAAAATACGCCTGATGCTTTACAATGGCTAAGAGGTTGTTTTACTTGGGCAGTCGTACCATATTTTGTCATTTTTAGTGTACCATATCTGAATATGGCCCTGATTCAATTGACTGCAGAAAGTACAGAACTAATGTTGGAATTTTGTGGTCTTGGAAATTATCATATTGGAGAAATGATGGTGGCCCGTGATGGCGCTCCTGATATTCCCGTATCTGAGTGGGATGGAAACAAATGGATACTTACAGAGTCCCTAGCTGAAGAAGGATTCTATGTACAATTTTTTGATTCCGAAGGAATGGTAATTGTTCAATTTATCATGGCTTGTTCAGGACTCCAATCAATGATAATATTTGTAGGAGCAATTGGGGCATTAAGTTCTGTTTCTTGGAAAAGAAGGGCTAGAGGTCTTTTGATAGCATTACCTACAATATATGTTTTGAATATGTTCAGGAATGCTGGAATTGTTTGGTTAACAGAAAGTTATCCTAACTGGTCATTAATGGGTATAGAAATGTTCGATTTCACACACAGTTATGCTGCAAAAGCAATTTCACTGTTTGCTATGTTCCTTATGGCTATTGCTCTATTTGATTTATTGCCAGAGTTGCACAAACATATAATGAAGATTATCAATCCAATATTCGATGTTGCTGAGAAAATTACAGGGACAAATAAGTCATCTTGAACGTAGTTGCTCGTAGAGTTTCCCAGTTAGTGGCATATCGTGTTCCCATGCAAATTCTTTCATGACACGTAATGCCTCCTTCTCTAATTCCGAGTCACCTACAAAATCTGTTACTTCAATAACACCATCTTTAGTATTGGCTTTGAAAGCAGCAATAGGTTCTTCTTTGTGGAAAACCATGTATGCTGAACCGAAACCAAATCTTTCTCTAAGAAGACTACCGAAATAATGTACTAATGGGTCGGAAGGCGGAACTACCAAATCTCTAGTTTTTCTAATTCCTTCTAGTCCTTCCAAGATATCTTGTCGCCCCCAACAAATATCTTGTAAATCATCAACTAAGAAACCCTTGATCAAAGTTCCATCTGATTCGAAATCATGCATAACATCGCTTATCTCTTCAGCAGAGAAAGCAGAACCTGCTAATCTTTCTACTTGTTTCAAAGAAATTACGGGATACTCGCTAACTAAGTCTCTAAGATAATTAGACTTAATATCCCATAAATCATTGTTCGAAATAGGAGCTACTGTCTTGAATCCCCCTCTGTAATCTTGTATTAAATGACCACTTCTTACTAATGGAGATATTAACTTCCTGAATTCTGCTCTTTTCATAGCATGCCTCTCCATAAAAATTACTGGATCATGATGCTCCCTAAAGAACTGAAGAATATCTTCATCTTCCTCATTAGGCTGTAAATTACGGATAGTTAAGAGCCTCTCGAAATGTTTCTGCCTACCCCAGACTAAATGACCTCGTAAATTTGTACCTTGGGACAATTGATGTGCAGCTGCCATTGCTTTCAGATTAACCCTAAACATTTCACAACGTCCTCTTAAAGCGAAATCGTCTCTTAATTCGTCCATAGTTTCAAGAGCGAGTGTCTCATTTTCATGTCTAGAATTCTGATGCAACCTATGGTGATAAAATAGCATTCTATTGACTTCTTGCCTTGACCTGGGCTCTACAACTCCTCCGCGAATATATCTCTCACCATCACCCATTGAGATGAATCCCAAATCAGCAAGAATTTTCTGAATATTCTCGTCACAATCATGAACTGGTATCGAATTAAATGCATGTAAAACTGATACATCTACCAGCCTATCACGATAATTCTCCAATAATTCATCAAATGTTTCTTTAAATTCATCTAGGTAAGAATGGGGGATATTTATGTCTTTAATTTCAAGATAATCATTTACTACAAACATCAAGATTCTACCAATAGGATCTACTCCCTTGAAAACTGGATGATACCATCCTTGTTTGAGGATTAATCTGACTTCTTGAATAAATCGGCTGCAAAAAGGATCTGATTGGGATAAAATTCTCATTGTCCTATCTTCAACTACAGGTTGCAATAGTAATTCTGCATCTTCTTGGGATGCATAATAGTCGGTTGGATCTGGTTGGAGAGCAACTATTCTCCTAATCTGTTTGGAATCATCTAAGTCTCTCAAGACTTCCGCTAATTCTTCTACAGGCCTACTTACATAGAATCTTAATGTATGTAATCGAACAGGACCTATGGCCTCAATTAGGTGTTTTACGGAACTTGCAAAGTCTAACGGTTCAACTACATCATGAATCTTGTGGAAGACAGCTAAGGAACGTTTTCTATTAGGTAATACTAGATACTGCTTAGCCACCAATAATTGCCTTTCTAGATTATTTAGAGCACTTTTCAGGCTTCGCTGAATGTGTGCATTTTCTTTTCCTTTCGGGTATCCATCAAATAACTCTGCACGCGATAATCCTCCTGGAGTAATCTTGTCTAACAACTCCTGCTCTAGTGCGCCTATCCAGGGTTCACCCCTGAGACCCAAGAACATAGGAATTTGATCTTTAGAAGTGTATCCTACTCTGTTATGCAGCAAACGTCCATTGTAAATATCTGAATCGTGCTTAATGTCTTTCCAGTCTCTAAATCGATAATTTTTCACACGATGTAACAATTCATCTCTTCTTTGTACCAGAGTCAGGCTCCTTATTGCATCAGAAGGCTCATTGTGTTCTTTGAATGATTTAGCAAGAAGATGATTTTGAAGAGTACGGTAATCAACAACCTCAACACTTCCTCCAGTTATTCTGTACTCATCGACTCTGAGGATATATTCACCCTCATCTGTTTGAGTGAAGAATCCGATAGAAACTAAATTTTTCATTTCTAATTCTTGTAGAACAGCTTCAACCTGAGCTTTAGGGAAAGGGAGTCTAGAACTAAGGCTGTCAGATATCTGAGGGCCTTCTGACCCCAACATATCCAATAATTTCATCCTCAAACAATCTTGTGGATCTGACAAATTCTTTGTCTTCAATTCTTTAGGCTCAAAATCACCAGAATAATCTACACCTACTTCATAAGTTAGTCCACCGGTGTATAATTCTCTAATATCATCAGTTTCAGAGCCACCAGCAACTGCCAAACATCCCAATGTGCCATGAACGTCTGCCATTCTCATCGAGAACCATTTGTCATCTATTTGCTCATGACCTGTGCCCTGAACTCTAGTAATTAGTCCTCTTTCAGCCAATTCTCGAACCCATTCTTTAACTACTTCAATATCAATATTCTTAAGTTTGTGTTCATAAAGAGGATTAGATAATTCCCTGTTCAAACCGCCACCCATATCCATTAATCTCAATAGACCATTTGCATTGGTTGGTTCAGAGATTTTCGACATATAGTATTCTGAAATTCTGGATTTATCTAAGTCAGTAGCTAATGAACGTGCACCCAATAAGCGCCTAAGTATTTCAGGATCTACATCTTTAATCAGATAGGCTCTTGTCCTTAGAGACAATAGGTCTTCGAATGAAGACATGAATAATGTCATACCTAAGGGAGAAGGCATTTTCACCCTTCTATGGACAATTCTAACATCTTCACTATCCATTCGATTAATAAATATTTCAAGCTGAGCCATATCTAGATCCGCGTGAAGAATCTCATTCATTGTTTCACGTATTAATACAGAATCCTCCATTTGCCTATGTTTCTGCATAATCTGTTCTGCCCTCTGCTGGAATTGCTTCGGACTAACTTCATCTGCACCAATTCTTCTTGGATTAAGCATACTTCGGCTAGAAATTTCTCTAAATCTCTTTGCAAATAATTGTGATTCCATCATGTGTTTTTGTAGTACATCCTTACTATTCCCTTGTTTGAAGATTTCAGGAATCAGTGATATTTCTACCTCATGACTCAATTTAATCATGAATCCGTTTTCGTCAAAGGAAAGTTCATGAACGATAATATTGTCATTGGTCGCTATACCTGCAAATAGATGACCAAGAGCAAGATTGAATGCCCTGCCTCGACAAGTCGTGACAATATATGTCGGCAATGGAGCCTCTACTTGTTCGACTAAAATTAAATCATTACCAGGAACTTGGAAAGTAGTAGCGACATGTTCTTGGAAAAATCCAGAAACTGCATGAGCAACTGGTCTATTTAATCCTAAAATGCCTGTGAAAATGGTCATTGGATCTTTTTCTAGACGTGCGTATGTGGCAACTTCTTCAAGTAATTCTAAGACTTCTTGACTTAATTCGTGAGTCCTACTATTTGCTTCCCCTGTCCAAGAAGGTATTGTTGGTCTATATCCTGTTGCAGGACTTACATTGACCCTGGTTCCCCTGATACTGCTTACTCTGTAAGTTGAGCCACCGAGTAAGAATACATCACCATTCCTCAGACTGGAAACGAAACTAGATGATAATTGACCTACCATTGTCCCGTCAGATGTAAAAACTAGATAGTTATTATTTGGAGCAATAGTACCAATATTAGTATAATAAATCATCTGAGCAAAACCCCGCTTACCAAATTTATTATCTTCCCAGTCTATCCAAATTCTTCTTTCATCTTCTAAAAGATCTAGAACTTCAATATAATCGTCATAGGGAAGATTTCTGTAAGGCCATGACGCAGATGCCAAATCATATGCATCATCAATATCCCACTCTTTAATGATTGATAGACCGATTAAAAATTGGGCTAAAACATCAAGACAATTTTCAGGGAATTTAAGAATATCCATTGAACCTCTTAAAATGCCAGTTTGCAAAGCCACTAACTCTAACAGATCATGAGGAGAAATCGGTAAAAATCTCGCACGAGGAAGGCCCCCTACTTGGTGTCCTGCTCTACCAATTCTTTGTAGAGCAGTCGCAATACTACCTGGCGAACCCACTTGAATTACTAAATCAACAGATCCAATATCTATTCCCATTTCTAAGCTACTGGAAGAAACTACACATCTGAGATATCCATTTTTGAGACGCTGTTCAACATCTAATCTGATTGCCTTATCCATTGAACCGTGATGCCCTTCTACACCCAATAATCCTGCAATTTTTAGTTTCTGAACTACGGTTTCAGTCATATTCCTAGTGTTTACGAATACCAAGGTAGTAGTGTGTGCTTCTACCAGTTCCTTGATCCTGTCTACATTGTGATCTAATATTTCCTTGATAGGGGTTGAGGCAAATCTTGGTGTTGGTAGTATGATATCTAAATCAAGATCTCTCGACCCTGAAATTTTCGCAATTGATACTTTCTGAGAGTCTACTTCGCTATTACGGCTATCGGATGCAACCAAATACTCTGCAACTGCCTCTAAGGGTTCCATAGTAGCACTAATTCCAATTCTTTGTACATTCGAATCTATCACAGAATCCATTAGCGCTAAACTCAGTGAAAGATGAGTGCCTCTTTTTGTAGGGACTAATGAATGCATTTCGTCAATTATCATCCATTTCATATCGTTAAGGATTGGCCTGAATCTTTTACTTGCAAGTGCAAGACCTAAGGATTCAGGAGTTGTAATCAAGATATGTGGTGGTTTTTTCAGCATTCTCTCTCTTTCTTTTTGTGGTGTATCTCCGGTCCTTAAGCCGACAGTAATGTCCTTGGCCCTAGAGGGAAGATAACTTTCTTTGATTTCTGTTAGAGGACCTATCAGATTCTTCTGAATATCGTTTGCCAGAGCTTTGATTGGAGAGATATACATACATTGCACAGAATTTTCCAGACTACCATCCAATGAACGGCTAACTAAATCATTAATCACGGTCAAGAATGCAGTTAGTGTCTTACCCGAACCGGTCGGAGAACATAGTAAGAGATGTTCACCATCCATAATTTTAGGGATTGCTACTTTCTGAGGATGTGTGAAATCTGGAAATTTATCTTTAAACCAATTACGCACAGGCGGACATAATTTTTCTAGGAGTTCTTCAGACTCCATCATATCTTGTATATATTCAATATCTGGCATTTAATATACACCGCGACCCGAAGCGTATCGATGGAGTACTTATAATGTTGGATTGAATCATTGATTTATCAATAAGATTATTAAAATTCTGAAATTACCTAAAAACATTAAAGAATCAATTTTTATTTCGGTCGTCTAAGGATGGCTTGAAAGGTAAACACTCATTCAAAGGTTCATAATAT
>CEVW01076978.1_pt1 | contig 12076 bp, 12 predicted proteins | sample 427061 | NCBI WGS metagenome assembly CEVW01 (sample SAMEA2623774, study PRJEB7988) | marine metagenome | biome: marine biome (ENVO:00000447); feature: surface water layer (ENVO:00002042); material: "saline water (ENVO:00002010), including plankton (ENVO:xxxxxxxx)" | depth 5 m
ATGCCGGAATCAGCTTCAGGATCATATCCACCGTATGACATTGTAAAAAAGGATTCAATGAATTACGAGATAAGGATGGCGCTTGCTGGATTCACAAAGGATGACATCAGCGTTAAGTATGAAGAAGGGACAGTTACTGTTGAATCTATTCATAAAAATAGTGAGACTGAAGAAGTTCATCTTGTTCATGGTATTTCTAAAAGAAAGTTTAGACGAGTATTTACACTTTCTGAGGACATGATTGTTAAAGGTGCAGAGTTAAAAGATGGCATGCTTGCAATTATGCTTGAAAGAATTTTACCAGAAGAGAAGAAACCTAGAACTATTGATATTCAATAGTTCTCCTTCCTTGGGGGCTTTTAGCCCCCTAATGTTTCATTTTAATGTAAGCTCAGCTAAATTCCCTATCCTTCTAACTAAGCGATAATTCGACAAAACCTTATGATACTTCTTCCTATTCCAGTCATGAATAAATATTTTATGGTCATCGTGCAAAAGATTAATTATTGCTTTTGCGCATTTGACCCTTTCTCTGCCATCAATAATAATAATATTAAATTTTTTATTTAAAGTTTTAGGAAATTCTATATAGGAATCAAAGGATATTTTTTTATTTATAAGCCCTTCTTCGACCACTTTAGCTGGAACATAATGAACTTTAGCTTTATTAAATTTTTTAATATTATTATTTATCTTAGCGAACCAGCTTAGATTATGCTCTATGCTATCAATCTGATGATTTTTTTTACTTAAATGTATTGTACTGTGACCACTACCATACTCTAAAATTGAGTGGCCTCCTTCAATTCTTGATTTTAAATACTCCCATTCATGAATTTTAAGATGAGGTTTATTAAAAAAACTGAGAATCCATTTGGGTAAGATAAAATTTTTAATTTTGCCTAAGACAATAAAAGTATTCATATCTGATAGTAATTTATCTTTAGTATAATTTGAACAGGCTTAACATAAAATTAACTTAGCTTTTTTAGTCTTTCTTCGCTTTACGAATAGTAACTCTAGCTGATTCTTGGTCTTCATATATATAGTCTGAAAGTAGCTCCATAAGTTCTCTTGAATATGATTTTTTTTTAATCTTAGGGTTAACTGAAATTGCATTTAATGTAGCAATTTCTTCCCAAAATCCCTTTTTTATAAGCTCTTGAACCATAACCTCTCTCATAGCATCTTTTGAGTCTGGAAGCTTAGGTACTTTTTCAATATTTACGACTAATTCCTTATCTGTTTCGGCTCCTGGTAGAACAAATCTTCCTTCTTCCTCGCCATCTAGAAATTGATCTTTATTATGAATTATTGCTTCCTTAATTTCATCTGCTTCCTTTTCTAGTTGAGATATTTTTTGTTTTAAAACAACTAGCTTATCCACCATGTTTGCCGCGTCTTTTATTTCAAGATCATCTTGGTTTTCTTTGAGTTTGTATATATTTCTAAATTCTGGACAAATTCTTCTGTAGCCACATGAAACGCAACTGAATCCAGGTTTTTGAAGAAATTTTTTATCACTTTTAAGTGTTTTAAGGATATCCATATAAAATAGCTTAGTCTCTTCTATTGAATCATCGTCAACGTCTCTTTCCAATATGATTCCAGGAAAGGGATAAATAAGTTTAAGCTTTATTTTTTTAATATCTTTAAATCTTTCTTGTGAGCGTACACCTAAAGCATATAGATAGAGCTGAGTGAAAGCTTTATCAACAAATCTATCTGTAGGAGCTTGCCTAGAGGTCTTATAGTCAACTATTGTTAAAGTATCATCTTTGATATCAAATCTATCGATAAAGCCCTGAAATTCGATTCTTTCACCATTATCATCATAAAAGAACGGTTCAACTATCTCTTCAGTTTTACAAGAATCAAAGTCAGTTTCTAGTCCAGTGACATAAAACTTTTCGTAATATCTTTTTACACAATCAAGAGAATATTTTTTATATACATTTATATCTTTTATATTTGCAAAAAAAACTATTTCTTTATTCCTACTCTGCTCTTTTAAAAGTTTTTTTTCCCATTCATTATTAAAATACTCTAGTATTTCTTCAAGTGGAACGATGCCTTTTAAGTAAAAATCTTTATACATTTTTTCTATTACATTATGAAAAACTGAGCCAACTATTATGCTTATTGATAAAAACTCTTCGACATTTCCAGTCTCTATGTACTTGAACTTATATTGCTTTGGACAGTTTTGATAAGTATTAAGCCTTGAATTTGACCATTTGTTACTTCTTTTTCTTCTCATTGTAATATTACTCTTATTTCAATTATAATACTTTTTATATGGATTACATTGTTCTAATTTTAATCGCAATTGGATTCTTCTTTATATATAAAAAAATTAACACTAAAGATTTACAAGATAACAGTGAAGAGGTAAAAGAGCTACGCGATAGTTTAAATAAAGTTCTTGGTAAGATGGAATCTGATAATAAAAATTTAAGACAAGCATTTATAGATGAAAAAGTTAATATGGAGAAATTAGTTCTTGAAGTAGTAAAAGAAAATACTGAAGCTCAAACAGAAAATTTTGAAAAAGAATCACAAAACCTTATTAAAAGTATTAATCAACAGTCAAAAGAGTTTAATGATTATTTCGCTAGAATAGATTCAACTATTGAGTCGCTTGATAGTGCAACTAAAGATATGAAAGGTGAAATAAATGACTTTTCAAAGATTTTAGGAGCCAGTTCAAGTTTGGCTGGAAATCTAGGTGAATATCAACTAGAGAACCTCTTTAAATTTCATAACTTACAAAAAGATATTGATTATATGACTCAAGTTAGCGTTCAAACTAGTGATGGTGAAATGTATAGGCTTGATGCTGTTTTAATATCTGAAGATAAGTGTTTAATTATTGATTCCAAAGCTACAACTGAACTAGAAGTAATAAAAGAGCTTAAAAATGAGGAAACAACAAAAGAGCGGATAGATGAAATTAAAAATGACATCAAATCAAAAGTTTCAAATGAGGCTAAAAAATTAGCAAAGAAAGAATATCAAAATCTCACAGTTAATGGTAAATATACAACCCCAGATTTTATAATAATGTTCATTCCAAATGAGAATGTTTACTTAATTGTTAAAGAGCTTATAGATAAAGAGACAAATAAGATTGAAGATGGTGTTATTATGGCTGGGCCTGATAATCTTAACTTCATAATCTTAATGTGGGCGTATATAAACGGAATACTTAAAGTTCAAAGCCAAATTGAACAAATAAGAAAAGCAGCCTCTGCGGTTCATAATAATTTTGCAAATAGTACTAAAAATTTAAATAAATTAAAGAACTCAATAGAATCAACTGTTTCGAATTGGAACACTCTTGTGGGTAATGTTGAAGGTAGACTAATCCCATCTGTAAAAAAACTAGAAGAAATGGGAGTTAAATCATCACAAGAGATTTTAGAGGTAAATAAAATTGTTCAGTCAACAAGGTCTTTGGAGAAACTTGTTGAGGAAGAAAAAGAGTCCGACCAAACAAAACTAGGATTATAATAATACATCAGACATATTTGACTTGATTTTAACAATAATATGATAGTAGAATATTTATTATGAGAAATTTGGTTTTACTTTTTATATTAACCTTTACTTTTAGTGCATTTTCCGCACCTATTAATGAATCCTTAAAAGATGAAGAAAGGATTGTGTACGATAAGTATAATCATATTAGAAATGAAATAAATTCTTTTGTAAATAATGAGAAGGCTTTCCTTTTATCTAAAGCATCTGACTATGCAGAAATCACTTATTCGGATGCTGCATCTAAATCAAAGTATTCGTTTTTTAAGAATTCTGAAGGATCAATCGCCTTTTCTGAAGATTCAGATGGTAAAACTCTTATAGATTTTTCATTTTTAACAGTTGTTCCAATTAAACAATCGGCTGATTTAAAACATACTTATTTTTCACAGTTAAACGCTATGTCCGTTGAACAATTTCAAGATAGAAGAATAGGAACAAACATAGGGTTTGGTTACAGAAATTATAACAATGAGCAAAATTTGGTCTTAGGTGTAAATTCTTTTTATGATTATGAATTTAGCTCTGACCATTACAGAATAGGTTTTGGTGGTGAATTAAAAAAAGGTTTACTAGACTTAAATCTAAATTATTATGAAGCTCTAAGTGGGTCAAAAGAGATAAAAATTAATAATATAAATGGCAACGAAAAAGCGCTAGACGGATTTGATCTTGAGATTGGGCACCCTCTTCCATATCTTCCATGGACAAAGCTATTCATAGCCTATTCTAAATTTAACGGGCATTTAGGTGAAGATCCAACATCAATTCGTTATTCGTCTGAAATATATTTAAATAAAAATATAGTAGCTGAAGCTGGATATAATGATGATAGACAAAGTGATGGCATAGATCAAAACTACTGGTTTGTTAAAATCTCAATTACTAGTACAGATAGAAACAGGCCAACATTATTTGGACCTGAAGGCCAACTTTATTCTACCAAAGCTTTTGGACAGCGTAATGTTAAAACAACATTGCTTGATAAAGTTAGAAGGCAAAATAAAATTACTGTTGAAAGGTCGCAATCAGGATCATTTCAGGTTGGAGGTAACTAAAAATGAAGTCATATAAATATTTATTAATTATCTTTTCACTTTTCTTCCTAACTACTATTGACTCATATTCTTGTGCATGCGCAGGTAAAGCCTCTACAGATGTATATAGTTGTACTAGTAGTGATTATGGAAATGCAACTTGCTATACAAGTGCTGATGTATATCAGATGACTGTAACTAGTGGAGAATTTTATAATTCCACAACAGGTGCAACCTGGGTGCTGAAAAGTCAAAATGCTACTTATGATATCACTAGTCAAAACTTTGATTATATGCCTAATATTAAAAAAGTTAAGAAAGGGACTTATGATAAATTTAGAGGATATGCGGACAATGTCTTTGTAGTTAAAGGTGGTTTTACGACAACTGATTCAAAAACATGTGTCACAAGTGGAACACAAGATTCAACATATGGTGACTTTAGAGCTGCTGCAATTAGAACTGCAGGAAATAAAGCTAATGTAACTATTACAAATAAGAATTTTGGCTCCTCTACTTATCACTATACAGATGCTAATGGAAATCTGATTGAATTAATTGATACTTCTGGAAACAGAATAACCAGTGACAATGATGCTGATAGGATTAGAGTTACTTATTCCCTTCCCACTTCGATGACTCTAAAAGAAACAGATAGTATTGATATTAAAATGTTAATGAAATCTACAACTTCTATCAGGGCTACTTATGCTACATCAGATGGAGCTGGAAAATATAATTGTACAGCTATTGGAATGCGTGCCCCTATTTTTACAATGACTGTAACCCAAACACCTATGCAGTAATCTAAATTAATTGCCCTTCAGCTTAAATGGGCCAATAAGTCTTATTTTTGTTTCATAATCAATATAATCATTATATGCCATTCCAATATTGAAAATCATTCCTAAATCATAAACTTTAGTTTTACTATTAATATCAACTATAGAACCTAGGCAGCTCATAATTGTATCTGAAATAGGTTCACCTACAAGAATATAAACATTATCTACTTCGGATATATTTTCATATTTTAAAAAAGCGCATATTTTAGTTTCAATTGATTTAAGCTCTCGAAATTGTTTCCTTGAAAATGAGTGTTGGTTATGTGCATCCCCTAAAGATAGAGCATCTGAGCTAGCTAATAAGCCTGGTAACTCAGGGTATGCAAAGATTCTATCAGTCTTATAGTTAAAATTAATACTACGAAGGGTTTCTATAAAATTATTTACAACATTTGCTGAACTAGGATCAATTTTAACATTCTTAAGATATTCACTGTTAGAAACCTTAAAGCTATCCGACTTTATAGGGCTTCTTCGAAATTGATAAATTTGTTCACGATATATTATTGATGAATTAATAAAGGATACTAAAAAGACTATAACCATTATATAGTTTGCAGAATTGATTGTTCTATGACTCAAAATGCAAAGAAAAAAAGGTATTGAAGTAATACCCAAACTAAAAGAAGCCCAAAATACAAAATTACTGTTATTTCCTATTGATGAGGAAAATGCTCCTATTAAGGATATAAGATAGATAAAAATGAACTTACGATTAATTAAAAGTTTTTTTTTGCTTAATTTTGATTTTATTAGATTAAAGAGACCTATAATTATAGGAGTAAATATGGTCAGTATAAATAAGTATCTTAATGCTCTATTGGAATAATTAGATGGTGTACCTGCTATATCAAGATATGATTTAGAAAAACCATATAAATCTTTAATAATTAGAAGCAGGATTAATATTATAAGAAAATTTATTGATAGCTTTAAATTGAATTTCAAAACTATATATAAATAAAGAAAAGTTAGAATAATTGAAAAATAGACTATATAAAAGTCTTGGTGGGCAATAATGTAAATCAAATTACTAAGATAAAAAGCTAATAGCGAATCATGGGTTGTCTGATAAATAATTTTTCCAACCGGGAAAATTTCAGCTATAAAATGAGAATGTAAGCCAATAAAAAATACTGTAAAGATTATAGCTACTATGGTGGTTTTTAGTATTGGAATATCAGATTTTTTATTGATATATATTTTAATAAAAAATAAAACCAAAGGAAGAGTTACACTCAGAACAATAAATAGCTGAATTCTTGAACTTATAGCAAATAAAAAAGTAACCAAAAGAAGGACATAATATGTCCAATCTTCACTGCACCCTTCCCTTGCTGCATTAAAAATAAAAGCTGACCAAAAGAAGCAAGCAATTGTAGCTGATGATGTATATGAGAAAGTTGGAATAAAAGAAAAGAATCCTAAAGTTGCCATATTTACAAGAACCAGCAAAAAGAAGAAATCAATTTCTACCTTATTAAGTTTATCTATATAAAATTTGTATGCATAAAATAGCGATAAATTTATAGAGATTAGAATTAATATTAAATTAAGTAATCTAAAACCTAATAGCTGATAAGAGAAGATATATCCAAAAAGATTTCCAACAGTGTGAAAAAATGTAAATGTCGGCTCACTAATTCCTTGCTTAAGGTAATAAAGATAGAATCCTTCATCGTCTCTCAAACCAAAGTCACTAAAAAAACTATAAATTAACAGAACAAGTAATCCTGTTAGTAAAATACTAGAAAATACTTTAACTTTACTGAGACTCATCATTATCAATTAAAATACTTATTACATAGTATTGTATCAAGTGTTTTGATACTTTATAACAAAGAATAGAAGCTTGAATACAAAGAGACTATTGATTAGAGTTTTTTTATGAAAAGAAGTTGTGATGTTGTAACAGGAGCTTTCGGATTCATCGGTAGTTTTCTGGCTAGCAAGTTGTCTGAATCAAAACCAATACTGCTGACGACTAAAGTGAGGGAAAATGAATCGGGTCTTCCTTACAATATGGCCGAAGGACTAGATTCTTTAAATAATCTTGATGTAGATGTTAATAATATATTTCATTTGGCTCATGATTTTACAAATAAAACTATTAACGGTGAAAATATTAATATTAAAGCAATTAAAGACCTGATTGTTTTTTGTAAAAAAAATGATTCAAAATTAATATATATCTCCTCTTTTATGGCAATACCAGCAACCTCGGCCTATGGTAGGATTAAGTTAGATTGTGAAGAATTAGTAAAATCATATAATAAATCTATAATAATTAGACCTCCCGTTGTAATAGATTCAGAGGGTGGAATCTTTTTCAAACTTAATAATATTTTTAAATATTTACCTTTCTTTCTTATTCCAGGGAACGGAAATTATACAATGTACTATGTTGAAGTAGAAAATCTTGTTGATTTTATAATAAAATGTAGAGAAATAGATAGCAATGAAATACTTTATTGTTACGATAAAGGACCTATTGTTTTCAAAGATCTTTTAAAAATAAATAAAAAACTAGTTATAAAAGTTCCAATTGTACTTTTAAGGATTATTTTATTTTTACCTAGACTAATTGGATTAAAAATTAAAAATCTTAATAATGAGGGATTAACAACTCTACTAACGATGCCTAGAATTAATTTCAAGCATAAAAATTATAAAGAATACAAATTCTGATTAATAATAATTTTTAAATTTTATCGAATATTATGTTTAATAAAGAAAAATTAATGTTATTTTATAGATGTGAACTTTCTTCAAACCTTTAATCATTTTTATGATTCTGCTATTAACGATTTACATCTTCCTAAGGGTTTGTCTGATCAAATTAAGTCCTGTGACTCTGTATACCATTTAAGATTTCCTATCACTATGGATAGCGGAGAAATTAAAGTAATTGATGCTTGGCACGGTGAACATAGCCACCACATGAGCCCTTTGAAGGGAGGAATTAGATTCAGCAGCGTGGTTAATGAAGATGAGGTTAGAGCTCTTGCATCATTAATGACTTTTAAATGCGCTTTAGTAAATGTTCCATTTGGAGGTGGTAAAGGCGGCATTAAAATAGATGCTAAAGATTTCTCTTTTGCTGAATTAGAGCGGATTACTAGACGCTATACCTTTGAGCTTCATTCAAGAAACTCGCTTGGACCTAATACTTACGTTCCTGCTACTGATTATGGTACTACTTCAAGAGAGATGAGCTGGATTTACAGCACCTTTAAGACTCTCTCAAATTCCAATATAGATGCTGCAGCATCAGTCACTTCAAAAAATATCGCGCAAGGTGGCGTTTCAGGTCGAAAAGAAGCAACAGGACGGGGAGTTTATATAGGTCTTCGAGAGCTTACAAATGATCAAAATGAAATGAAGGATATAGGTTTAAAAACAGGCCTAAAGGATAAAACAATAATTATTCAAGGTTTTGGTAATGTTGGATTCCATACGGCACTATTTTTACATCAAGCAGGTGCAAAAATCATTGGTATATGTGAATACAATGGATCTATCCTTAATAAAGATGGAATTAACCCTGAATCATTAAAACAATGGCTAAAAAATGGAAATAATATTTCTGAATATAAAGAATGTGAATTCTTCGAAGACCCTTATCATGTTTTTTATGAAGAATGTGATATTTTAGTTCCAGCTGCACTTGAGGAAGTAATTAGCGAAGCAAATATGTATAATATTCAAGCTAAAATAATTGCAGAAGGTGCAAACGGGCCAGTTACTTATGAAGCCGACAAATATTTATCTAAAAATAATATAATAATACTTCCTGACTTATATCTTAACTCAGGAGGTGTAATAGTTTCTTATTTCGAGTGGTTAAAAAATTTAAATCACGTTCGATGGGGAAGAATTGAAAATCAAGGCAATAATATGAAAGAAGTTGATTTAATAAATAATGCTTTAAACGAAACTATGTGCGGAGCATTTGAAGAAATTAAGATTAAAAGAGTAACACATGAAAGTAAAATAACATTTAGAGAAGCTGCTTATAAAATTGGGATTGAAAAAATTGCAAATACGTATACTGAAATGGGAATTTTTCCATAAAAATTAATTACTACTTAACATCGAAGTTTCTTATTCTAATTAAAGATCCAATTACATTTAAAGGTTTTTTGGATTTTTCATGAAAGATGAAATCAATCTTAGATTTCTCACCAGGCTTTAAGATGGATATTGTGTGAGAATCCATAGCTAAGGGTTCTAGGTCAGCATCGTGAAGAACATATCTTATAAACACATATCTTTGCTTCTTGGAAGTATTATGAATAAAACCTTTTACTCTATTTTCATCCAATAATTTATATTGATGAATAACACCCTTTCTACTCATCTTTCCAATTTTATTCCAATATGAAGCACTACAAAATAAGTCATTAATTTTGTAAAGCTTTTTACAGTCCTCAACAGTAAAAGAAAAAGAACTAGTAGATAAAAAAAAGAAAAAAAGAAAAAAAAAGTATTTCACCCTAATAATATATCAAAAAAAAATAAAAATTACATAGTTTCTTAATATCACTCATACTCAGCTCTAGCTTTTGAGCAAGCACAATTTTGGCAAAAAGGATTAAAAGGTGGTAAGTTTTTTGAATTCAAAACATCAATCATTTCATTAATCTTGTCCTCAATCCAGTGTGTCCTGGGCTTATACGGAACTAAAATTTCATCAAAAACAAGCTTTGAGTTAAATCCTTTAAGGTCTTTTCTACAGTTAGCTACATAAAAATAGCTAATATCGCTTACTTTAAAGCCATTCATTTTAAATAGGAATGAATATATATCCATTTGAATTTTATAAGATTCATGAAAAACATTTGAAAGATAATCCTCAGTTGTTACTTTACTAAAGCTTGCTTGAGACTTGTAATCTACGATAATTATTTCCTCTGTATCGACATTGAACCAAACATCATCAACTCCTCCTTTAATGATAATATTTGTATCTCTATATTTATATTTAATCCCACCTCTTAGGGCGTCACGCCATTTATCCATTTCTGGATGATTAAATGGTACTATATTCAATAAATTACTCTCTATCATAACTCTATGAGGAACCTGATTCTTTCTACATATATCGAACTCTTTCTTTAATAGCTCATCAACAGTGCTGTTTAATGTCCAACCTGGCATATCTGGGACTTTGACACCTAGTACTCTGTCCAAATAAAAACATCTTTTACATAATAAAAAATCGTTAAATTTACTCCGGCTAATCTCAAAAATATTATCTTTTGAGTAAAGAGAGGACTTCATTACTCTTTTACCTTTTGCTTCTACAAGAATACCTTTATTATTTCTATTAATAGAAATCATAATATTATCTCTTATTTATATAAGAACTCTTTTAAATACAAAAATCAAGGATTTTCGGGTAAAATTTAAGTATGGAAGAAGTTAAAACAAAATTTAAGATTGGACAGATAATAAGACACAAGTTGTTTAACTATACAGGAGTTATTTTTGATATAGATCCAACTTACGAGGGCACAGAGGAATGGTATGAAAAGGTAGCTGAGACAAAGCCCCCAAAAGACAAGCCTTGGTGTCATATTTTGGTTAGTGATGATGAAAAAACTACTTATGTCGCTGAAAAAAATATTGAAGAAGTCTTGGACCCCAAACCTATAAATCATTCAATGGTGCAATATATATTTGAAAAATTTGATGGCAAAGAATATCAGCTCAAATTTAAAGCCAATTAGAAATGGCTAGCTCTGCATTAGATACTCTTAATAACGAAATAATTAAATGTAAAAAATGTCCTAGGCTAGTTCAATTTAGAAACGAAATTTCAATTAATAAAAGAAAAGAATATCTCAAGGAAAAGTATTGGGGGAAGCCGATTACTGGATTTGGAGATAAGGATGGTAAAATACTAATAGTTGGCCTTGCACCCGCTGCTCATGGCGGAACTAGAACAGGTCGTGTCTTTACAGGAGACAAATCATCTGATTTTTTATATAAATGCTTATATAAGGCTAAAATTTCGAATCAACCCTACTCTATAAGTAAAAAAGATGGGCTAAAGTTGTATAATACATATATTACTACTGCACTAAAGTGTGTGCCACCTAATGATAAACCCACCTCACTAGAGTTAAAAGAATGCTCTACTTTCTTTAAAAAAGAACTCGAAAATATAAAAAAAGCGATTTTTATTGTTGCCCTTGGTAGAATAGCGTTTGAAGCAATAATTAAATATTATTCAGATAATTTTGGGAAATTTAAAAATACACCCAAATTTGGTCATGATTCAAGATATCAAATGCCTGATAATAAAATTTTAATAGGCTCATATCACCCCAGTCCTAGAAATGTTAATACTGGTAGATTAAACGAATATATGATGGTAAAATTATTTAAAAAAATTATAAAATAATTATATATTATATAACTTAACTACCTTTAATTACTACATTTTAAAATTGTTAATACTAAAATTATTATAGAATATGTAATTTAAATTAAATTCTAACTATTCAATTAGCTTTCTGGTATTTCACTAAATATATAATTAGTTCACTGTACTTAGGAAACTAAAAGCCTGTTCTATGATATTATAAATCCATGATTTTTTTAAGAAGGCTTTATGGCCTACCCTTAATAGCACTATCAATCTTCTTT
>CEVW01375505.1_pt1 | contig 12061 bp, 9 predicted proteins | sample 427061 | NCBI WGS metagenome assembly CEVW01 (sample SAMEA2623774, study PRJEB7988) | marine metagenome | biome: marine biome (ENVO:00000447); feature: surface water layer (ENVO:00002042); material: "saline water (ENVO:00002010), including plankton (ENVO:xxxxxxxx)" | depth 5 m
TAAATCTTATTTTAAAAAAAATCCATAAATCGCACTACCACTTCCAGTCATACTAGCATAAACTGCTTCATTCTTGTATATTTTTTCTTTTATCTCTAATAATTCTGGATATCTTTGAAAAACTGAAACTTCAAAATCATTTTTAACCTTTCCTTTCCAATTTTCAATAGGACTTGAAATTATATCTAATAAATCGTACTCGGGTTCTCTGGGTGTTACATATCTAAAAGCATCTAATGTAGAAATATGCAAATTAGGGAAAACAAACTTCAAGTTATACATTGACAAATCTAAATTAATACTTGTCATTACATCACCTATCCCCATTATACTTTTTGGAGTATTATCAATAAAAAAAGGACAATCTGCACCTAATTGCAAAGCATATCTTTCAAGTTCTTTATTAGAAATATTAAGATCAAAAATATCATTCAATAATTTTAAAGTAAAAGCTCCATCTGAAGAGCCCCCTCCCAATCCAGCACCAATTGGTATCATTTTATGTAAATGTATATTCACATTATTTATATCAAAATCTTCTTTTAAAAGTTTAAAAGCATTGATACAAATATTATCTTGACCCGGTATAGATATTCCTGAAGTAGAAAAACAGAAATCATCTGACGGAATAATTTCCAAAATATCATATAACTGAGGTACTGGATAAAAAATAGAGGACAACTCATGATATCCGTCAATTCTCTTGTTTAATATATTCAGTCCAATATTAATTTTAGCATTTGGGTAAACAATCATAACTAATTTTAGTTTTCAACAACAAAAATAATCATCTGAATATTTATAGGGCTCCACAAATCATTTTATTTAACTTTGTTTTCCCTATTTTAAAAAAAATTGAATGGAATATTTAGAGTTTGAGAAACCAATTGAAAAACTAATTGAGAAGCTTAACAAGGCTAAAGAACTAGGTGAAGATGGTTCAGTTGACATAAAAAAAACTATTGTTGATATTAAGAGTCAAATAAATTCTACTAGAAAAGAAATCTATGAGAATCTTTCTTCATGGGAAAGAGTACAGCTATCAAGACATCCTCAGAGACCATATACCTTAGATTATATTCATGCTTTATCTTCAGGTGACTTCATAGAGTTACACGGAGATAGAAATATTAGTGATGACAAGGCAATGATTGCAGGTTGGGGCACAATTGGAAGCCAACCCGTGATGTTTATTGGGCAACAAAAAGGAAGAAACACTAAAGAAAGACAATTTCGAAACTTTGGAATGGCAAATCCTGAAGGTTACAGAAAAGCCTTACGTTGCATGAAAATGGCAGAAAAGTTTGACAAACCAATTGTTTGCTTAATTGATACACCTGGCGCATTTCCTGGATTAGAAGCTGAGGAAAGAGGTCAAGGAGAAGCAATTGCACGTAATATTCTTGAAATGACAAAGTTAAAAGTCCCAATTATTATAGTTATTATTGGAGAAGGTGCATCTGGAGGGGCTTTGGGTATTGGTGTAGGTGATAAAATTCTTATGCTTAATAACTCTTGGTACTCTGTTATTTCTCCTGAAAACTGCTCTACTATACTATGGGGAAACTGGGAAAATAAAGAAACGGCTGCTAATGCTTTAAAACTTACTGCAAACGAAATGAAGCAGAATGGATTAGTTGATGAAATAATTAAAGAACCATTAGGTGGAGCACATACATTTCCTGATGAAACTTATAAAATTGTTAAAAAATCTATTACAAAAGCAATAAAGGAATTTATCGATATAGACAAAAAACTATTAGTAAAAAACCGGATGGATAAATTCTCAAACATGGGAGTATTTAATGAGTAAAATATGAATAAAAAAATAGGTAAAAGAATATTAAAAGCTACACCAACCCACCAGATTGAAGGCAAATTACAGCCTCAAGCTATAGAGCTTGAACAAGCTGTACTTGGCGCTCTTATGATTGATAATGAATCTTTATCAGAAACTATTGATTCATTGAAATCTGAATATTTCTACGCTCCAAAACATCAACAAATATTTCAAGCAATTACAAACCTTTTTAATAATACTCAACCAGTTGACATACTGACTGTGTCTGAAGAATTGAAACGACTAGAATCTTTCGATAATGTAGGAGGACTATCATACATATCTGAGTTAACAAATAATGTGGCTTCTTCATCAAACACTGAATTTCATGCTAGAATAATTGCTGAAAAGTTTATTAAAAGATCTCTTATTAATATCTCAAGAAAAATTAGTACTGATGCTTTTGATGATGCAATAGATATTTTTGATCTATTAAATAATGCTGAAGCTGATCTTTTTACTGTAACTGAAGGTACTTTAAGAAAAAGCTATGACAAGATGAGCACATTAATTAAAGGTGCTTTAGACAATATCGAAATACTTAGAAATAAAGAAGATGGATTAAGCGGTGTACCTTCTGGATTTACTAATCTAGATAGAGTTACTTCAGGATGGCAAAAATCTGACCTTGTGATTTGTGCTGCAAGACCAGGTATGGGAAAAACAGCATTCGCATTATCTATGGCAAGAAATATTGCAGTTAATCATAATACCCCAATTGGTTTCTTCTCACTTGAAATGTCATCAGAACAATTGGTAAATAGACTTATAGCAAGTGAAGCAGAATTAGGTGCATCAAAATTGAGAAAGGGTGATTTAGCGGACCATGAAATGGTTCAGTTACATGAAAAAATCAAACACTTATCTGAAGCGCCAATCTTTATAGACGATACACCAGGTCTAACAGTCTTTGAGTTAAGAGCAAAAGCAAGAAGACTAGTGAAAAATCATGCTGTAGGTATAATTATGATTGACTATTTACAATTAATGCACGCAGGAGGCAACCCCGGAAATAGAGAACAAGAGATATCTACTATTTCTAGGTCATTAAAAGGAATTGCTAAAGAACTACAAATTCCAGTTATTGCATTATCGCAAGTAAATAGAGGAGTTGAAAATAGAACTGGTGTAGGTAGTAAAAGACCTATGTTATCTGACCTTAGAGAATCAGGAGCAATTGAGCAAGATGCAGATATTGTAACATTCATTTACAGACCTGAGTACTATAAAATATATGAATGGGACAATGGAGATGACTCAAGAGGGCAAGGAGAACTTATTATTGCAAAACACAGAAATGGATCTCTTAAGAATGTGAGGTTAAAATTCACGGCAGAATTTGCTAAATTCTCTGATCTTGACTATTTTGATGGCAGTGATTTTGATAATGAAGCCGATAACTCATCAATAATATCAATGTCATCAAGTATGAATGAAGAAAACAGGGATGATCCATTCTAAGATATTTAAAAAAATATACATATTTTTTCTTTTTTGTAGCTTAACAATAACAGCAAATGCCGCATATATCCTCATACCAATGGATAAAAATCAGAGCAATCACTTAAAAGCTTATGGAATTGCTTATTATGCAATCAAACGAGATGTAAAAGTTGATTGGCTTCTTAATTATAAAGGAGGTAGTTTTATGATGAAACAGCATCAAGAAATTGAGAATGAATGTAATATTAGAGGAGTGAAATTTAGTATTATTGCTGATATTCAATCATCTCAAATTTTACAATCAATCACTAGCCCTTCTATAAACCAAGATGTAGTAAGATTAGAAAAGGCACCAAAAATAGCAATATATTCACCTACTAATAAGCAACCCTGGGATGATGCTGTAACAATGGCTCTAACTTATGCAGAAATACCTTATGAAGTAATTTATGACGAAGAAGTTCTTAGTAATCTTCTTCCATTATATGATTGGCTTCATTTACACCATGAAGATTTTACAGGGCAATACGGCAAATTCTATGCAAGTTTTAAAAATGCCACCTGGTATAAAGAACAAAAAAGTGATTATGAGAAATTAGCTAAAAAGCTAGGCTACAATAAAGTATCATTACAAAAATTAGCAGTTGCTAAAAAAATAAAAGATTTTGTTTTTGGGGGCGGATTTTTGTTCGCAATGTGCTCAGCTACTGATAGCTATGATATTGCGTTAGCTTCTGAAGGTACTGATATTTGTGCAGAAATGTTTGATGGTGATGGAATGGATAGTGATATTGACAACAAGTTAGATTTTAATAATACTCTTGCATTTAAAGATTTCACATTGATAAAAAACCCAAACCAATATGAATTCTCGTCAATTGATGCTACACAAAAAAGAAGAATAGATCATAGCATTGATTTTTTTACCCTATTTGATTTTTCAGCAAAATGGGATCCCATACCAACTATGCTTTGTCAAAATCATGAGCAAGTAATAAAAGGATTTATGGGGCAAACTACAGCATTTAGAAAAGAGTATATAAAGTCTGATGTATTAATTATGGGTGAAACACAAGCAGCTAATGAAGCACGTTATATTCATGGAAAACTTGGAAATGGAACCTGGACCTTTTACGGAGGGCATGACCCAGAAGATTACCAACATAAAGTGGGAGATCCAAAAACAGATCTTTCTTTACACCCAAATTCACCAGGCTACCGATTAATCCTAAATAATATTCTTTTTCCTGCCGCTAAAAAAAAGAAATTAAAAACTTAGTTAATAACAAATACTCTTTCTCCTTCATACCATAACTTATAATTTTCTTTATACAATTTTTCAATTGCATTACGTTTAATCTTCATGGTAGGAGTTAATAACTTATTCTTAACGCTCCACTCTTCTTTTACTACTACAAAATTATGAATTCTTTCATGACTATCTAACTTAGGATTTACGATATCAAGAGTAGTAGTTAATGAAGAAATCAAATCCTCTTCTGACTTACTCTTACCTCTTTCAGACAACACAATAATTGCTATAGGCTGAGGAAGCTCAGTACCAACCACACAAACCTGCTCAATATTTTTATTTGCTGAAAGCTTCATTTCAATTGGTGATGGAGCTACGTATTTACCTTTACTGGTTTTAAATAAATCTTTTACTCTTCCAGTAATTTTTAAAAATCCATTCATATCAATTTCACCCTCATCACCTGTGTGTAGCCACCCATTAATAATGGTTTTTTTAGTTTCTTCCTCCATCTTATAATAACCATCCATCAATGCATTATGTTTTATTAAAATCTCATTATCCTTTGAAAGTTTCACATCGCATCCTGGTAATGCCTGCCCTACATAACCTATATTTATATTATTATTATGACTAACATGAGAATAACAAGTGTTTTCTGTCATAGCATATGCTTCTTGTATATTTATATCAAGACGAGCAAACCATTTTATAAGAGAAACAGGAGTTGGCGCAGCACCAGTAAAAATATTATTTGTATTATTCAAGCCTAATCCTTTCTTTATTTTGTTTTTTATGAGGGATGAGATAAATGGAATAGTAAGTAAAATATTAAGTTTTCTACGATTTAATTTTGATAGAATTCCTTGTTGGAATTTCATCCAAATTCTTGGAACTCCTAGAAAAACAGTTGGAGATGCTTCGGATAGATTATCAGAAAAGGTATCTAAACTTTCTGCAAAATAAACTCTCCCTCCAGTATAAAGACTTCCCATTTGCACCAATAATCGTTCAGCTATGTGACAAAGAGGTAAATAAGAAAAAAACACCTCATTATTTAATCCAACCGCATTCACAGCATTTGTAGTTGCAAAAGAAAAATTATAAAATTTATGCATAACTCCTTTTGGATCACCAGTTGTTCCTGAAGTATATATAATAGTAGCCAGTTCATTTGGTTCTCTTATAACACTATCTTGAATTGGCTCTACATTTTTTGTAAGATCATCCCATCTTTGATAATCTTCAGAGTAAAAAGGAAAAGTAATACATGGCATATTAGCTGGAACCCCTACCCTCATATCATTAAAATTATCAAGTTTACCTACAAACAAAATTTTACTTTCGCTATGTGTTAATATCTTGCCTAATGTCTCCGCATTTAAATTTGGATATAAAGGTACTGAAACATGCCCACTCATCATTATTGCCATATCAGTCATCATCCAATGTGCACAATTCTTAGATAGTAATGCTATCTTGCTTTCGTTTGGCAAATGCAATGATTTAATATAACTAGCCATTTTTCTAACTTCCATCCCAAATTCTTTCCACGTCCAATTATGCCAAATCCCATTAATTGGCTGAGAAAGATAAATTTCATTTGGTTTTTCTTGCTCCCATTTGTAAAGCATTTCTAGTGGAGATAAATAATTCATCATCATAAATTTTATATTGCTAAAAATACAACTTTTTAATATAATCTACTATATCTACAAAATTTTATAACTGTATATTTTTTTATTATATTGCTCAAAATTCTAATTAAAAAACATGGAGCAAGAAGACACTATTGATTATAACATAAGAAAAACATGGTATAATATTTCAAAAATGTATAATCTTACTGCAACAGAATATATGGGAAGTATGGCTCTTGGAATGATAATCCTTAATATTGACATGATAGAAGGAACTCCATCAACTAAATTAGGACCAAGCATGGGAATGGAAGCCACCTCACTTTCACGGTCACTCAACAAATTAGAGGCTCTAAAAATTATTGAAAGGAAAAAAGATCCAAATGACAAAAGAAAGTCTATTATTCATCTTACTCCACTTGGCATACAGTCTCGTGAAGTAGCAAAGCTAACTGTAATTGAGTTTAACGAAAATATACAATCACACTTTAAAAAAGAAGAAATAGATACATTCTTTTCTGTTCTTAAAAAAATAAATAAAATTATTGACAAGAAAATAAACTCATAAATCTGCAAAAAAAGAAATAGTAATAATCAGATTAAATAAGATTACTTATTACTGACAAATAGATAACATAACATAGATATTGTTTTAGTATCTTTACAAAATGAAATTTACCGAATTTAAGTTTGGAAATGAACTTCAAGAGGGGCTTGATATGATGGGATTTGAACAGGCTACCCAAATACAGACACAAGCAATACCAATAATACAGCAAGGACGAGATCTAATTGCTTGTGCACAAACAGGCACAGGAAAAACAGCAGCTTTTGTTTTACCTATCTTAGATAAACTATCAAATATAAATCATAATAAGGTTAACACTATAATTATTGCTCCTACTAGAGAATTAGCAAAACAAATTGACATGCAGGTAGAAGGATTCTCTTATTTTACCAATTTATCTTCCTATCCAATTTATGGTGGTGGAACTGGCGTAGAGTTTGATAATCAGAAACAAGCACTAAAAAAAGGCGCCGATATTATTATTTGTACTCCAGGAAGATTATTAGCTCATTTAGATTTTGATTATTTTGACACTTCAGGTGTAAAGCATTTTATTTTAGATGAAGCTGATAGAATGTTAGATATGGGTTTTTATGAAGACATAATGAATATTTCTAAAAGATTACCTAAGAAAAGACAGAACTTATTGTTCTCGGCAACTATGCCTCCAAAGATTAGAGCTTTGGCGAAAAAAATACTAGAAAATCCTGTAAGTATTAGTTTAGCTATTTCAAAACCTGCTGAAGGGATTACTCAATCTGCATATTTGTGTTATGACAGTCAAAAAGTTAACTTGGTAAGACAGATTTTGAAAAGCAAGGGAAAGGATCTCAGTCATGTTCTAATTTTTGCATCAAGTATAAAAAGTGTACGAGAAATTAAGAAAACACTAAATAAGTCTGGCATGAAAGCTTCAGAAATGCATTCCGGACTAAATCAAAGCCAAAGAGAAGAAACAATTAGAAATTTTAAAAGCAAAAAAATAAAAATTCTAGTAGCTACGGATATTTTATCAAGAGGTATTGACATTAAAGGAATAGAACTGGTAATTAACTATGAAGTTCCACATGACGAAGAAGATTATATACACAGGATTGGTAGAACTGCTCGTGCTGACAGAACTGGACAAGCAATAACATTAATTAATCCTCAACAAGTAAAGAACTTTAAAGATATTGAAAAACTAATTGAAAAAGAAGTTCAAAAATTAGAACTACCTAAAGGTTTTGAGAAAAGTCCAGAATACAAGACACCTTCTAAAAATAAGAAAAATAAACAGTGGAAGAAGTTCAAAAAATATAAATAATAATATTTTACTAAATAACTAATTTATTGAAATAAAATATTAGATATTAAAAATACTATCTCTCCAAAACAGGAGCTTGATGAGGCTTTATTCTAGCATCAATTATAGGTATAGAACAAGAAAAATGTTTATTTTTTACTCTAGAATTTAATCCATACATATCATTTGCAGGGTTAGAGCGAGTAAAAGTGACCCATAGCCAATTAGAAAAATCTTTACAAACAAAAGAAGAGTTATCTACTAAAGTAATCATTCCGATTCCATCTAAATTTTGCTTTTCTAAAGATAAAATAAGTTCATTAATTTCACCTTTTCCTTCAATAACTAAATTGCCTTTACTCACTAACTCTATATTTAAAAATCCTTGAGGAAGATCTATATTACCTAATTTATCGGACAAAGTTCGTTTAATCTCTCCTGCAGCAGCTATAACTACTTTTGACCCTTCATTTAATCCATCACCAGTATAGTCCAATGTATCAATTGTAGTCTTTGTTTGGAAGTGCAAATCTCTTTCCCAATCTACTATTTCTAAAAAATGTGTAAAATATTCTCTTTCATTATTTATATTTGGTGAGTTTTCTTCATCACAAATAAAAAGATATTTTGCTAAAGACATCTGACCTGTTCCTAAAATATGGTTAGCAATTGTTAATAATTCTTGTGGTTTTTTAGTTGGATTATAAGGGGTATACCTTTCTGAACCTATTGCTAATAAAAGAGGATGAACTCCTGATGAATCTACTGCATTTACAGATTTAAGCCCAGGTATTTCTTTCTTAAGTACTTTACCAGTAATCTCATGTATAAGTTTTCCAAACTGAGAATCTTCCTGAGGCGGTCGACCAACAACGGTAAAGGGCCAAATTCCATTATCTTTTGCATAAACCTTTTTCACTCTCATGACAGGAAAATCATGCCTTAGACTATAATAACCTAGATGATCTCCAAATGGCCCTTCAGGCTTCAAATCATTAAAATGCAACTCACCACAAATTACAAAATCTGCATCTGCAGAAATTGTATACCCATCTTTAATAGCATATCTAAAACGTCTTTTACCTAATACTCCTGCAAAAGAAAGCTCACTTATTCCTTCTGGCAATGGCATAACAGCAGCAAAAGTATGAGCAGGAGGGCCACCAACAAAAACAGAAACTTTTAAAGGTTTTCCAAGTTGATTTGCTTTTTTCTGATGCACTCCAATCCCTCTATGAATCTGATAGTGCATCCCAATTTCTTTATTTTTGATATAATCATTTCCTGAAAGTTGAATTCTATACATTCCTAAATTTGAATTCAATATTCCTGGTTCTTGAGGATCTTCAGAATATACTTGTGGTAAAGTAATAAAGGCTCCTCCATCTTTTGGCCAACATTTTATTTGAGGAAGGTCCTCAATTTGCACTTCACTAAAGCCTCTAAACCTAACTTTCTTCGGAATTGCATATATACCATTAAAAGCAGTAGAAAGTGCCTCTATAGGATTCTTTAATATAGTCAAAGGATCTGTTTTTAACTTTATCAAAGCCTTTACTGTTTCTAAACTATCTCGAAACATCAGCTTACTTCTCTCTAATGTTCCAAACAAATTTGACACTGCAGAAAATTTACTTCCCATTACATTCTCAAAAAAGATAGCTTTTCCAGCCTTTGCAAATTCATCTAAATGAATAGAAGCCATGACTAATTCAGGGTTTATCTCTTTTTTAATTCTATAAAGTTCATTATTTTTTTCTAAATCAGAAATACATTTATGTAAAGATTTATATGCCATATTATCAAAAATCAAACAGGTAAGAAAATTTACTTAATCCGTTAAAAATAATTTGTTTTACCTATCTTTTAAAGAAACATATTCTCTTGATGAAGCACCAGTATAAATTTGTCTTGGCCTACCAATTGGCTCATGATTTTCTCTCATTTCTTTCCATTGTGCAATCCAACCAGGAAGTCTTCCTAAAGCAAACATTACCGTAAACATATCAGTAGGAATACCTAAAGCTCTATAAATTATTCCGGAATAAAAATCTACATTAGGATATAAACCTCTATCCTTAAAATACGCATCTTCCAAAGCTACCTTTTCTAATCTTTTGGCAATATCTAAAACAGGATCATTAATACCTAATTCTCTTAAAACATCGTCAGCGGCTTTTTTAATGATAGTTGCTCTTGGATCAAAGTTCTTATAAACTCTATGTCCAAAGCCCATCAACCTAAATGAATCTTCTTTATCTTTTGCTTTCGCAACATATTTTTCAACATCACCTCCATCTTCTTTAATACTCTCAAGCATTTCAATTACTGCTTGATTAGCTCCTCCATGTAATGGTCCCCATAAAGCTGCGATTCCTGCAGAAACAGAAGCGTATAAGCTTGCATGTGAAGAACCAACAATCCTTACAGTAGAAGCAGAACAATTTTGTTCATGATCAGCATGCAAAATTAAAAGTTTATCTAATGCTTTTGATACTACAGGATTGATATTAGTATCAGTTGTAGGTAAACCAAACATCATATGCAAAAAATTAGCTGTATAACTTAATATATTCTTAGGGTACATTATTGGTTGACGCATTCTATTTTTAAAACTCCATGCAGCAAGAGTTGGTAGTTTTGCAATTGCTCTTATAATAGTACCATCAATTTCTTCTTTAGATCTATTTGGATCCAATGATTTCGGATAAAATGCAGTTAAAGAAGAAACTAATGAGGAAAGCACTCCCATTGGATGCGCTTTAGATGGAAATCCATCTAAAATAGATTTCACATCTTCATGAACTAAAGAATGAGATGCGATCTCATTTACAAAATCATCTAACTCATCTTTTGTGGGTAATTCACCATAAATAAGTAAAAATGATACTTCTAAAAAATTTGATTTTTCTGCTAACTCCTCTATTGAATAACCTCTGTACCTTAATACTCCTTTCTCACCATCTAAAAATGTGATACTACTCTCACAAGAACCAGTATTTTTAAATCCTCTATCCAAAGTAATAAGACCTGATGTGCCTCTTAGTTTACTAATATCTATAGCGTTTTCATTCTCAACTCCTGTAACAACTGGCAATTCATAAACTTTTCCTTCAAAATGCAATTCTGCTTTCTTCATAATCTTATCTTTATTATTTTTTACTCTTTATTTTTACTTTCCAATGTTAAAAGTTATTTGTAAACACTAAACAAATTTAAATCCTTTACCAGTATATATAGCCTGTTCTCCAAGCTTCTCCTCAATTCTTAATAACTGATTATATTTTGCAATTCTATCAGAACGAGAAGCTGAGCCTGTTTTTATTTGCCCTGTATTTAATGCAACTGCTAAATCTGCAATAGTAGTATCTTCAGTTTCTCCTGACCTATGACTCATTACAGATGTATAAGAATTCTTATGTGCCATTTTCACAGCATCTATTGTTTCTGTAAGTGTTCCTATTTGATTTACTTTAATTAAGATCGAATTTGCTGTTGAATTTTCAATACCCCTACTAAGTCGCTGAACATTAGTTACAAACAAATCATCTCCTACTAATTGTACTTTATCTCCCATCTTTAATGTCATATCTTTCCATGCATCCCAATCATCTTCATCTAATCCATCTTCAATCGAAATAATCGGATATTTTTTTGTCCAATACATCCAATAATCTACCATTTCTGATGGAGTTAATTTATCACCTGTTGATTGATGAAAATGATAAACATTTTCTTTAGCATTATAAAATTCAGATGCTGCTGCATCCATTGCAATATACATGTCCTCACCTGGAATATATCCTGCAGATTCTATCGCCTTTATAACAATCTCTATAGCTTCTTCATTTGAACCTAGGTTTGGAGCAAAGCCTCCCTCATCTCCTACATTTGTAGAATGCCCGCTAGATTTTAATTCTTGTTTCAAATGATGAAAAACCTCAGTACCCATCTTTAATGCCTCAGAGAATGATTTAGCTCCAATAGGCATTACCATAAATTCTTGAAAATCAATACTATTATCAGCATGAGA
>CEVW01051649.1_pt1 | contig 12032 bp, 11 predicted proteins | sample 427061 | NCBI WGS metagenome assembly CEVW01 (sample SAMEA2623774, study PRJEB7988) | marine metagenome | biome: marine biome (ENVO:00000447); feature: surface water layer (ENVO:00002042); material: "saline water (ENVO:00002010), including plankton (ENVO:xxxxxxxx)" | depth 5 m
ACAACCGTCAGCTCTTGACTTTGTTGTAGACCTCTGATGAGTTCCAAGACCTGCTGCTGATGTCCCAGGTCTAGTGCAGTTGTAGGTTCGTCGAAAAACACAATGGAGGTTTGTTGGGCAATGGCCCGAGCAAGGTGACATCTCTGCAGTTCACCTCCACTCAGCGAGTCGAGAGTTCGGTGGGTCAGGTGTGAGAGGTCGAGTTGCTCTATCACCCGGTCAACCACTTCATAGTCATCGCGACCCTCTACCCCGAGAAGTGAAAGGTGAGGTGTTCTGCCAATCAACACATAGTTCTGCACAGACATACCAGGCGGGACCTCTGGATGCTGCGGGACATACGCCGCAAGGAGCGCTCTTTCTCGTGGACTCATCGAACTTACTTGGCGCCCGTCGAGACATACCTCCCCGGCGCTAGTTCGTAATCCCGCCAGAACCGAGAGAAGAGTGCTCTTACCTGCCCCGTTAGGTCCGACAATAGTGATCCACTCCCGAGGCGAAACCGTGAGTGATACGTCATCGAGAATCGTCTTCTTATCGGCGAGAACCGTAACGTTTGCAGCGGAACTTAACGTCATATCAGCGACCTTTTACTGGTACGTAGCACGACGATGAAGAAAGGCGCTCCGCAAAAAGCAGTGATGACCCCAATCGGAATTTCTGCAGGCGACGCTAACGTTCGGCCAAGTAGGTCAACAGTCACTAGGAACGCTGCCCCATAAATAAGCGACAACGGCAGTACAAAGCGGTTACTCGCACCTGCTATCAGTCGCACGGTGTGCGGGACAATAATCCCCACAAACGCGATCAAACCGCTGACCGCCACCGCTGCTGCGGTGCCCAAAGAGGCAGCTACTATTACGATGAACCGAACTAACTGGGGTCGGACGCCCACAGACATGGCTTCAACGTCGCCGAGCCGCATTACATCTAAAGTTCTGCGGCATAGCAGCAAGATCAGGCTTGCCAAAATGGCGTAGGGAGCAAGAAGGGAAACTTCATTCCAGGAAGCGCTATTCAGGCGGCCCAATATCCAACTGTAAACCTGGCGGATAGTTTCCAAATTCTGTTGCTGAATAAATGTCTGCACTGCCGTTAGGAAACTAGCGATAGCTACGCCTGCAAGCAGAAGGGCCGCTGGGGCTCTCTGAACTCCGGAACTAAACCCCAAGAAGTACGTGAGTGCAACGGCACCGATCGCTCCTACGAATGCGAGCAGCGGCACCATGTCGAAGGTGCCCATACCATCACCCGAACCAGTGACGATGGCCACGGTCGCTCCCAACCCCGCGCCGGCAGCCGCTCCCAATAAATAAGGATCCGCCAACGGGTTGCGGAACACTGCCTGATAGCTCGCGCCGCTTATTGCGAGGGTCGACCCGACCAAAGCTCCCAACAAAACGCGTGGGGTTCGAACTTCCCAAACAATATTTTCGTGAATTGAAGACAAACCGCTTTCGAAGTTGAGCAGGGGTAAACGATCGAATAGTTCAACTACGACTGAACTTCGGTCGATTGGTGCCGGACCAATCAGTAATGCCGCAAACACAGCAGTTGCTAGGGCAACAAGACCCAAAGCTAGAGCAGGAGCAACGCTCTTATCGGCAGAAATCTCTGCACTCAAAAAGCGTTTGCCACCCATAAGCGTCTCACTGTCGTTCGTTCACAGTTGCCACTGCCGACGAAACAATTTGCAGAAACTCGACAAGACGTGGACCCCAACGGCTACTGATGTCGTTGTCCATTTCGAAGATGTTTCGGTTACGCACCGCTGACAGCGCGGACCAGCCCGCCCGAGCGCTAATAGTGTCCTTAGTTTGCGCACAACATTCTGCGTCGGCGAAAAAGATAATGTCTGGGTCCGCTTCCAAGATGAACTCTTCGCTCAGTTGTGGGTATCCCCAGGATGCTCCATCTTCATCTGCTGGATCGGCGATATTTTCGAGCCCGGTCATTGCGTAGATCTGCCCGATAAACGTTGAACTCGTGACCGAATACAAGGTCTCATCAAGTTCGTGGTAATAGGTCAAAGGTTCGCTTGGCATTTCAATCGCCGCGACGAGTTGACCAATTTCGTCTTTCATCTGAGCAACAACGCTTGAAGCGTTATCTGTATTCCCAGTGATTGCCCCTATTTCATTGATTTGGCTATACACGCCATCTAGGTCGGTAGCAGCAGACGCCACATAAACCTCTATGCCCAACAGTTCCAGTTCCTCTTGTATCCCGCTGTCGCTCAGCACAACAAGATCCGGCTCAAAAGAAGCAATTGCCTCAACATTGGGATTCCAACCCGATAAATCTTCTACGACGGGAGCGTCAGGGGGCCAGTAACTGTAGTTATCAACCGCTATGACTTGGGGCCCGGCCCCAATCGCGAACAGCATCTCAGTTGCTGTTGGGGACATCGACACAATCGCGACAGGTCGATCTACAGATTCCGAAGCAACCGCCTCTTCTTCTTGTGGCTCATCTGTCTCCGTTGAAGCGTCGGTCTCTTCAACGGGGGACTCTGTCGCTTCGACAGCGACAGCACTTGGTTCATATGACACTGTTTCGCTTGCGCCGTCAACGTCTGAGCCACAGGCAGCTAGCAGCAATAGTGCACTTATGAGTGCGGCAATCTTCCTCATTTATGGTTTCCTTTCGTCCGAGAGCGGAGCGGCAGGAAACCTGCCACACAACGCTTCTTCCTCGAGAATCGTCGTGCGAGGCATTGATTCAGGCGACCGGACTCGTTCTCCGAGGAGACATCACCGTTGCGGGACAGTGCCGGATTTTTACCGGACTTCGCTGCATCGCTGCACCGTACGTGCGCAATGATATCGGGGATGAGTCAACCAGTATCAATAAGTGACTGATTCTTTCGGTCCAGAAAAAGGAACTATGGATCTTCGAGGCACAGCAGTTAAGAGACGCGAAGACAATCATTTGTTGAGGGGCGATGCCGCATTCGTTGCCGACCTTGAATTCGATAACGCTGCCTATGTGCACTATCTAACTTCTACAAGTGCTCACGCTGAGTTGCGTTCAGTTGATGTTTCCTCAGCTCTTTCTATGCCTGGGGTTATCGACATATTCACGAATTCAGATCTTGACATCGGACCGTACCCTTCAGCCAATCCCATCTTCGATGAGGCCATGGTACGTCCGCTGCTTGCAGACAAACGGGTGAGATTCGTCGGAGAACCAATTGCAGCGATCGTCGCAGATTCTCCTACCGCAGCCCGCGATGCTGCAGAACTGGTCGAAGTCGACTACGCATCATTGGATGCCGTCGTGGACCCAGAAACAGCTTTAAAAGCCGAAGTTTTGTTGTTCGACGACACAGCAGAGGGAAACGTGGTGTGTCGCATGGAGGCTGAGGGGTTGATCGCCGACTTTGAGTCATGCGAAGTAGTAACTGAAGTCCGAACTGTGAACAACCGGCTCGCGCCAGCGCCTATTGAGACTCGAGTCGCGGCGGCTCGATGGGGCGACGACGGACGACTCCACTGTTATAACGCTGGACAGGGCCCACACCCGGTTCGTGCCATTATCGCTTCCATTCTCGAAATCGATAAGGAGCAATTACGAGTTGTTTCTCGCGACGTAGGTGGAAGCTTCGGGGCAAAAGCTCGGCCATCACCCGAGGAAGCAATTCTGGGTTGGATTGCCAAACGGGTCGAACGTCCTGTTGTTTGGGTTCCGAGCCGCAGCGACGACATGGTGGGTCTCGGTCACGGTAGGGGCCAAATCCAATATTGCCGGATAGGCGGAAAGAGAGATGGAGAGATCCTCGCCTACCACCTACACGTAGTTCAAGAAGCGGGCGCGTATCCTGCTGGCGGCGCAGGTCTACCCGCCAACGCCCGGGCTATGTTGACTGGTTGCTACGACATTCCGAGCGTCGGCTTTAGCGCTGTTTCAGTAGTCACCAACACCACTCCCACCGGAGCGTATAGGGGCGCGGGACGACCGGAGGCAGCAGCTGCTATTGAACGCGCTGTTGATGTTTTCGCCCTGGAAATTGGCATGGACCCAGCAGAGGTCCGCAGACGCAATTTTTTGCAACCTTCCGATTTCCCCCTCACTACAAAGACCGGGTCCGCGTATGACAGCGGAGCGTACGAAGCAAGTTTGGACGCTGCTATTTCAGCTAGCGACTATCAAGGTTTACGAAGTGAGCAAGAGTTGCGGCGCTCTAGTGGCAACAAACAACTCTTAGGTATCGGATTGGCTAGCTACGTGGAAAGAACTGCCGGAGCGGGCCGCTCAGAATACGGGGCAATCGAATTGTTAGCCGGAGGGAAGCTCCGAGCGCGAACAGGCTCTACTCCTTACGGGCAAGGTCATGAAACTGCTTGGGCAATGTTGATTGCCGATGCCACCGGAGTGGAGATGACAGACATTGAGGTTGTGTATGGAGACACCGATCAAGTTCCCCAGGGCGGCATCACAGGGGGTTCGAGGTCAGTTCAGTTAGCGGGCTCCGCGATTTGGGAGTCCTCCCTCGCCTTAGTCGAACAAGCAAAGAAGATTGCCGCTGAGCTTTTGGAAGCATCTGAAAGCGACTTGTCGCTAGATACCGGTGACGGACGCTTTCATGTTCTTGGAACGCCGGCCATAGGTATTTCCTGGTCTGAGATCGCAGAATTTCTTGAACCCGATGCCTCTGGGCCCCGGCTACTACACGCAGAAGAAGTATTTGACTCTGAAGGCCCCACCTTTCCTTTCGGCACTCACGTCGCTGTCGTAGAGGTCGATTCTGAAACAGGAGCCGTTCACCTCAGCCGCCTGGTGGCGTGCGATGATGCCGGGGTGATCTTGAACCCGTTACTTGCAGATGGTCAAGTACACGGGGGTTTGGCTCAGGGAGCCGCTCAGGCTTTGATCGAAGAGTTCAGATATGACCCGGACGGCAATCCCCTCACCAGCAATTTCGCTGACTACCCAGTTATTTCCGCCACGGAACTTCCAATGTTTGAGCGCGTAGTTCTAGAAACTCCGACTCATATCAATCCTCTAGGTGCAAAAGGAATCGGCGAGTCAGGAACAGTGGGAGCTACACCCGCCATCCAAAACGCTGTTATCGACGCCCTGAGCCATCTCGGGGTTCAGCACATCGATATGCCGCTCACTCCAGAGAAGGTTTGGCAAACAATCAATTCGTTGCAATCTTGATCACCATCGGGCTTGGGGATCAATACGCAGGACTGCCGTCATTTCTTCATGAAGCTCAGCGAAGTCAGCTGAGCGGATACCGGATCGTCCTGCAGAAGGAGCTTCAGATCCGAAATTGATGTTGATGTCGTGTTGCTCGAACAATTCGGCCGTTTGATCAATCCATAGTTGTTCTTGAACGGCCAACGGCATCGTCATGATTCCGTTCTCAGCGAGCTGGTCATCGGAACTGACGAAATACTCTCGACCCATCGGGGCTAGTTCTAAAATCGCCGGAGTTAAACGTTGTTGACCCAACTCATCGGCTAGCAGCCGGCTTAGTAATGAGGATCCGTGTTGCAGATGGAACTGTTCCTCGCCAAGGACCCGTTCCGCTAAATGACTCAACTCTTCCCAGGAGGAACCCACCAGGGCGGACCAACGAATCTGTTCGGCAATGTCATGCAGGACATGTCGAACGAGGGCCCAAGACCAGTCGTGACACAAGAGTTCGGCGATGTGCGCAGATCGATACTCATTGTCCCTTCTGCCATATGCGAGTTCGTCAACGTCGTCTGTTAAAAGCGAGTACAGCGACCTTGCGTGACCCAGTTCGTCTTGGGCGATGGACGTGAACGCTAGATCTTCTTCTAGAAACGGTCCGATAGCTATCCACCAAGCATGGTTCTGTCCAACGCATAGCTCGTCATCCGCTAACGCTAGAACGAGTTCGCGCTCTCCTGCAGACGGCACCATCTCGCTAACTCTCTTGTCCTGTGGACATACGGCGAAGTTCAGCGACCAAAAGACCGTTGTTGTGTTTGTGATCTCTATCCGCCATTGCCAATTCTTTTTCGTTGGCGGAAACGATGGCTGTTCTTGGAACAATCCACATTTGTTCGCCTTCGCTTCGTCGGCCGTAGGTTTCACGCGCGTAGATCAACGCCATCTCCTCGTCGGGCGCGTCGAAAGACCCTGCGTGAGTAAAGGGATCCTTGCCCTCTCGTTTCAGAAATACTTCGTAGGTCTTCATTGCAAACTGACCGCTGGTGAATTGCCTAAACCAGTTGTAAGTAACTGATGAATTTCATCACCCAATGAAGAGACGTCATGCGTTCCGTGTGGGCTAAACCATCGGGTGGTTCCATTCAAGAGCGATAAGACCAGATTTGCGGCCAGCGCAACATCAATCTCCGACTGAAATTCGCCACTGGCACAGCCCTGTTGTATGACCTCCCGAAACGTCTGCTGGTACAGGTCGAACATGTCTACGGCTTCTTTTCTTTCTGACTCCGGCAAAAATCTGATCTCGTTCAGAAAGGTGCGTGCCTGATGTGGGTCTTCGGTCAGTATTTGAAGGTGACCGTGGATGAGATGCGCTAGCCGTTCAGCAGCTGTTCCGGGCATTTGTCGGACATCATCAGCTAGGACTTGAAAACGTGAAGATGCTTCTCGAACCACGTCAACAAGCAGCTCGTCTTTTGATACGACGTGGCTGTATAAGGAGGAACCCATTAGGCCGAGTTCCTTACCAAGATCGCGCATTGATGTTCCGTGAAATCCCTGTTCAGCAAAGAGAACTCGCGCTGCTGCTACGACGTCAGATCTATTCTTGCGGGTCATGCGTTCACTCCTTGCCGCGAGCGAACAACCTCGATTGGATTTCTACAATCGGGGCACCATTTGACCGATCTGCATAGGGTAGGCCCCACCTCACTTCGGTCTTGTAATGAGGTTTTTCCACATACCGGACAGGGAGTGGGACCGAAACGAGGTCGAATCGCAATCGTGTATTCGTTTGCAAGGAATTTTCGTGCGTCGTCACTGATGCGATCCGGTGTCCAGCCAGGTGAGCTGCAGAACTGCACGATTACCTCGTAACCGGCGGCTCGGGCTGCCTTCAACACATCTCGCTCAATAGTAGCCAACGCTGGGCAGCCCAAAATCGTTGGAATCAGATCCACCCGTATCCCTGCAGCGTCAGCTACTACATCTTCCAAAATGCCAAGCTGTTCAATATTGAGGTCCGGATACTCCGGGTCTCTGACCGCAGCGACCGCGGTCCTAACCTCTTCTAAAGCTTCTTGGTTGATAGTCATGTCGAAGCCGGTTGGTTAGTCAAAGCATCTCTAACCCATTCCGCGTTGTTCCATGCGTTTCGAGCATCAGAGATACGTCGGGCACTGTCAGGTCCGCCGTTACGCATTGTCTGTTTCAAGGGCTCCCAATCAATCGGACTGATTTTCCACTTTCCGTCATTCTTATCCTTCTCTAATCCCGGATCCGGAATCGTGAAGCCGCAAGCCAACAGCTGGGGGACAAATTTCTGAACGTAGCGGTCCCGTAAATCTTCGTTGCGTTCGGACTTGATGTGCCATCTGAGGAGCTCATCATCTGGCCGCGAATCAGGACCAAACAGTTGAACCGCTGGTAACCACCAACGGTCAATCGATTCCTGCATCATCTCGTGTTGGGTGTCCGAGCCGTGTGCCATCAACAACATCATCTCTTCACCGTTACGCATATGAAATCCTTCCTCCGCTATCACACGCCGAAGAATTCGCTTATACGGACCGTACGAGCAGTTCTTAAATACTGCTTGCTGGCTCGCAAGAGCAGCTGCGTCGACTAGGTACGCCACAGCTATTTGATCGGTCCAACTATGCACACGGTAATGAAAGACATTGTGGAAGTGAGTTCTTCCTTCTAAGAGGTCCACCATCATCTCTTCTCGAGTCTTTATCCCAAGATCGGCGGCAACCATGTAGAGCAGGTGAGCATGTCCTATTTCATCTTGTGTTTTTGCCAGGGCCGTTAACTTCCGATGCAGGCCTGGTGCTTTGGGGATCCAGTCTCGTTCAGTGAGCCCACCCATGTATTCACTATTGGCGTGAAGTTCGATGAAACGAAAGACGGCTTGTCGATATGACTCTGGCATAGCGTCATTGGGTTCAACAACACCTCCAGTGTCGAGGAATTCCTCGAAATCATCCATGTCTCGCCATGTCCGCATAGTGTCATTATACAAACGAACGTTCGTTAGTGTTTTTCTAGGGATCGTTGAGTGAGTACCCCAGTTGACAGAGCCCACTCTTTAATGATTTCTGCATGACGAGCAGTGCTGTCCTTATAGTCGCGCACATCGGCTGGCAACCTAGAGACCGAACGAAGCAACTCGACTAGAACCTCAGGGTGAACTGCTACCGATCTGATGCTTTGTCTCAGAATTCTGATGGTGAAAATAATGGCATCGCTTTGAGCGAGTCGACGAAGAGTTTGATATTCGACGCGCAGCCAAACCTGATCTGCCACGTTGTCCACAGTGATGTCATTGCGCATCGGTTGATGTCTTCGTTCGGGTACTAAGCGCAGACTGGGGTCATCGGTGAGAGTGCGGTTTGCGCGCCAAACGGGCTTTTCTGGCCGAAGCCGGTCAAAGAAAGTCGACATTGCCTGCGACAAGTCAATGTCGTAGCGAGGGACTGGCTCATGGATAGTGTCAAGAGTCTTCCCGAACTTTGATGCCACATCCCACTGTGTGGGAATTGCGACTGCACATGCCGTCATAGTCCAGCCAGAAGGTCGTCTCTCAAGCACACATATGTCTTCTTGGATGATCCGACGAATGGCCTCTATTAACGAAGGGGCTTGCTCATCTAGATCAACTAGTTCGAAACCGGGAATCTGCCGCAGGTGTTGAAGCACTTCTGCCGCTAGTTCTTCGCACACTGGTATCGCGTTCTGCTCACAGTAAATGATGTCGTCTCGGTAGCGGTCAATAAGTTGGCCGATCTCCTCCAATTCGCGAGCGCGTTGTTCATCTAGTAGGAGCCAGTTCGCGAGCTCGAGTGGCTTGACTCCCATTCGCCACTTAAACGGATCAGGGTCGCTTGAGATCAGACCAGCAGCGGTGATCGATCCGTTCTCTATCATTAGTCTGTTGCTCGGAGTTGGACGCAACGCTTGAGGATTCGGAAGACCGGGTCTTTCGTCGCCTCCAACGCCGCCCATATTTCTTTTTCTTCCACTACATCTTCAGTCATTCCTGCCGCGAGGTTCGACACCACTGCTATCGAGCAGTACCGGAGACCGGCTTCTCTAGCGAGCGCTACTTCCGGATATCCGGTCATTCCTACAACGTGGGCCCCCATTTGAGCGAACATCCTTATTTCTGCGGGTGTTTCGAATCTTGGACCATCGACACACACATAGGTTGCCGAGTCGGTTACGTGCTGTCCTTCAAACTCGGCGGCCTGTTTAAGTGTTTGCCTCAGTTCTGGGTCATATACACAGGTCATATCCGTGTGCGTCACTTCGCCGGGTTGATCAAAGAAGGTGGATTGTCGTCCCTGTGTGAATTCGATGAAATCGTCAACAATAAATAAGGATCCGGGGCCTCGGTCGAGAACAAGCGAACCAACAACGTTCACCGCAAATATTGAACGAACACCGAGTTCGGCTAGCGCCTTGACGTTTGCGCGGTAGTTGATGGCGTTGGGTGGTATCGAGTGATCACCTCCGTGACGCGCAACGAACGCTACCTCGATTCCATCCCAGGTTCCGGTCGAAACAGTTGCTTCGCCATATTGAGTATCAATGGTTTGGTCGTTTCGTTGAAGCAAACCTGGAAGTTCGTAGTAGCCACTACCGGCAATAATTCCAATCATGAGGCCATGGTTGCACGCGAGCGACGACCAATGGGCGAACTTTTACCTGCCCAGCTAAAGATGTTCAGGTGGCAGAGTCTTCGGCAAGTCGCAATCCGCGAGTTTGAACTTCAGCAATTGCCCGCTCAAGGTCAAAATTGGTGAGGCGACGGTCGGCGACCAGGTGTGTTCCTTGCACCCAAACGTCCGTTACGTGCCGTCCGCTGCCTGACCAAGCGACATGAGCAATTAGTTCGTCATCGTTGGTAACGGGCACGAATGTTGGGTTATCCAGTTCGAGACGAATGAAGTCGGCTTTCGCTCCGATTTGAAGGACGCCAGTGTCATGGTTCCCAATCACTCGAGCGCCTTCAGTTGTAGCCATAGTTAGAGCATCTCGGGGCGTCATGGTCGCTGCGTCTAACGCCGTTACGCGAGCCAACAGCGGTGCAAATTTTATTTCTTGCCAAAGGTCTAAATCGTCATTTGACGCCGGGCCATCCGTGGCAAGACCGACTTCGACCCCTGCGGCGCGCATGGACATAACAGGAGCAGCCCCAGAAGCGAGTTTCATATTGCTGACGGGGCAGTGCGCTACGCCGACATTTTTTTGGGCATAGGTTTCGATCCCCTCTTCGTTAACCCAAACGCTGTGAGCCGCTAAAACCTTGCCGTCTAGAACTCCGTGCTGGGCGAGGAGTTCTATGGTTGATTTCCCTCCGTGTTGAGCCTCTAACTCTGCTCCTTCGTCTTGGGTTTCGCATACGTGGATATGCAGTAGAGCGTCGAGGTCACGCGCTGCCGACGCGACCTCTGAACAAAGTTCGAGTGGCAGGTCATATGCCGAATGTGGACCAAAACCGACGGTGACGAGTGTTTCTGGGTCATGGTGTTGTGCGTGGAAGTCAGCGATGGCCGCTATGCGATTGTCGGTAGCTCCAAAACTGTCTCCATGTAGCGCTGAGATTATTCCGGGCGTCATGACTAAGCGGATGCCCACATCTTGTGACGCTTCGACGAGTGCTTCCTCGAAGAGATACATCTCACAGGTGCTTGTTACACCCGACAAAAGCATTTCCGCTGCTCCTAGCCGCATCCCCCACAATGCGTCTTCGGAGGTCATCTGACCCTCGCGAGGCCACATCACTTTGGTAAGCCAGTCCATAAGGGGCAGGCCGTCACCTGCTCCCCTGACCAGGGTCATTGGCGTGTGGGCGTGGCTATTCACTAGCCCAGGCATCAAAAGTCCCCCGAGCTGGATCGTAGACCCTTCATGTGGGGGCGCTTCAGTTCGTTCTCCCACCCAAGATATGCGGCCGTCTGCGACGTCGAGTGCCGCGTTCTTTAGGAGCGAGAAGTCGGCGTCGCAAGTTAGTACGTAGTCAGCGAGGTATCGACTTGTAGTCACAAAAAACGTCCTAAGGAAAGTTATTAGATTGAGTATGACCAATTAGTTGGTGCTTCTGACGTTAGAGAGTGACAGACTTCGTGTTGCATGTCCCTGTTTTTGCAACGAACGTTCGACTCCTTAGCTAACGGGTCCGCTTACGCTGCCTTAGCTGTCGCGATTTCTATGGTTTTCCGTTCGACAGGGGTTTTGAATCTCGCCCAGGGACAATTGGCGATGTTTTCAACCTACATCGCATTGGTATTTGCCACCGGGCCGAGTCCATATATGAAGTTTTCTTCCAATACGGATTTGGTAGGCGCTGCATGGCCAGTGTGGGGCGCGATTCTCGGGGCAATAGTTATTTCTATGTTGATAGGGGCATTTACTGAACGGGTGATCATTCGCCCGATTAGCGCGGACCCTGTGGCTGCGGTCGGAGCAACGCTGGGCCTGTATCTGCTCTTGGGTGCATTTGTGCGTAAACAATGGGGTGGCCGGACGATGTTCCTTGGTTCCCCTTTCCCACAAACGGTTGATGATCGCTGGGATATAGGCGGCGCTCGACTGTGGCATGACAGCGTGGGTATTACGTTGACGATGATTGCTGTTCTTGGACTGTTGGCTGTGTTGCAGCGTCGAACCAAGGTGGGTCTAGCGTTTCGAGCAGTTACCTCTAATCGGACCGGCTCTACGCTTGTCGGCATACGGGTTAGTCGGATACTTATGCTTGGCTGGGCACTTGCCGCTGGGATCGGAGCCTTGGCCGGCGGTTTGATTGCTGGTGAAATCAATGTTCGACCTGACATGATGGGTCGCCTCTTGGTATTCGGATTGGCGGCCGCCACTCTTGGCGG
>CEVW01003948.1_pt1 | contig 12007 bp, 9 predicted proteins | sample 427061 | NCBI WGS metagenome assembly CEVW01 (sample SAMEA2623774, study PRJEB7988) | marine metagenome | biome: marine biome (ENVO:00000447); feature: surface water layer (ENVO:00002042); material: "saline water (ENVO:00002010), including plankton (ENVO:xxxxxxxx)" | depth 5 m
TATCCAAAAGAGGGTTCGTCAAGGATGTCTACACCGGGAACAACGCTGTTGGCGGGTTTGCCACCACTTTCCAATAGGGGACTACATAATTGCCTAAATGTTTGATAGCCATAAAACAAACCCGCATATGAAGACGCGACAATCTCTATTGTGTTTTGATCAGCCACAGAAAGAGAGTAGCCTTCCTTAGGAAAATTTTTATCATTATCAATCATAATAAATATGGACCCAGGTGTTTTTTTACTAGAGGTCCACACAGGAAGTTTTTTAATTGGAGACACCAGCTCTTGAATCATCTTAGCTATTTTAATTTCAGAATCACTATTTGTGGCTGTAGAAATTTTATCGATTAAACCTACATCAAGAGTGTGGGTGTTTAATTTTAAACTTTTTGGTTGAGGTATTATATTTATTTTACTCATATTTGGTTTTGTGTTGTTCTCTGTTGTGCAGTTAGGCGAAATTGAAAAGACCATAATCGCAAATAAAAAACAAAGAAAAATACGAATTATCTTTTTCATTGGTCTCGATGTTTCCTATTTAAGATAGACAATTTTCTTTGATTGATAAAAATTACCAGATGTTATGGAAAAAAAATAAACCCCAGATGTACAGTTTTCACCAATATTGTTTTTACCATCCCACAAAAAAGAATTTTTTCCAGTTTGCGCAGAGCCGAATTTTTTATTGAGTATTCTTTTACCGGCAAGGTTGTGGATGTTGATTTGAAAACTTGTATTTTTCTTTAGTTCATAATCAATAACGATAGAAGAGTTGAAGGGATTTGGGGAGGCGTTACCAATTTCCACGTATCCACTTGTTTTTATACTGGAGCCTACCAAATCAATTTCAGCTGTTGTGTTTGCTGTCATTCTAAGGGCATCAAAAACCACATTGGCTCCGCTTGCCTCATTGGTAACAATGTCTCTCAAAATGATTGCTAAGCTTTCACCCTCACCTAAAACAGCCGCGCCGATGACTAGGAAGGCATCTTGATCAACGTTTTGATCGACGATTATGTCGGTCTTTGTGCTTGTTCCGCTTTCATTCTTTACATAAAGCTCATAGATGGCCCCACTTGTTGCGTTAACACCCGAAGGAACAAAGACTTCAATGTCGTATTCAATCCCTGCTTCAATTACAGGGGCCCACATTGCATAGTGTCTGCTTTCGTTCGGGTTTTGTGTTGAAGGCGCAGTCCAGGAGTCGTTGTTGTATCCCTGACTCAAATATGACCAGTCAGGTCCTTGAAATCGTTGAAAGCCGTTATCGCCATCATCGATCAGGTCGCTTGATATCCAAAGCCAATCGCTTCTGTTGCCACGAAATTCTTCAATCGGGTCAGGTGTGTCCCCCCACCAACCAAACGGGTCAACCGCATAGGGCTCAGAAGAATCAAAAAACCAGTTTCCCCTGCGAACCTCAAAGTGCAAATGGGTGTTAATTGCACACCCAGTGTTTCCAGCAAATCCAAGGGTGTCTCCCGTTGAAACATTTTCTCCAACTTCAACACCAAGGGGTGGTGTCATATGGAGATATACGGTAAAATAATTGTTTCCATGGGCAACAATTATTGTTCCTTGGTCTCCATTGGGCTCTATTCCGCCAGGGCAAGGGTCTGCTGCAGGTGAAAAAGAGGCCCAGAGAACATATCCATCCGCAGGTGCCAATATTGGGGTGTTAAATGGCATGAAGTAGTCTGTGCCCGCATGCCCATCATAGCAAGATGATCCAGAAAGGCAGTCAGGATAAATCACGTCATTGACAAATTCGTAACCATCAAATCTTAAGAAAACATTATCAGTTTCATTTGAATAGGGGTGTTGGTGGTCAACGCACGCAGATGAAGGATATTGTTCAAAGCTCGGTGGCTCATATGGCCTTTGTTCTAAAAACTGTATTTGACCTACTAACATTTTTGAACTAAGGATAAAAAGTAAATTTATAAACGAGGTAATGGATAATTTTTTCATTGGGGTATAACTTCCACATAAATATACACCTATCATCTTTATGAATCGAATTCTAATAAAGGATCTAAACATGTTAAAGAACCTGGTAACCTTTCAAACAATCTCATTTCTGTTTTTCGGATCGATTTTAGCAACAAATATAGATTCATCTTTTTCTGTGAAGTGGCATAATCAACCCTGGGGAGCAGGTGGGCTTATTCCAGCGGGCCCGCCATGGAACATGGTTGGACCATTTGATTTTGATGGGGATGGATTTGGGGACTTCATTGTATCCAGCGCCTACGCTGGTGAGTTTTGTAATGGGGTATACCACTATGAAGCTGCAAGCAACGATTCAATAGAATTAAAATGGGTTTATACTTTCTATGATCTTAGTTGCTCATATGACGCATACTCAAGCGTAGCTGTGGGTGACATTGATGGGGATGGTAATCAAGAGGTGTTATCATTGGTTGATACAAGTCCTGGGGTCTCAGGTCAAAAAGGACTTCAGGTATTTGAGTGGGATCCAGATTCTCTATCCTTTCTATCGCAACCGACATTTGCTTGGGATATGGGGCTTGATAGTGTTTGGGAAGCCTCTCAAATACTTGTTGAGGATGTTGACGGGGATTCAAAGGACGAGATAATCGTTTCTATCATGGATGGACCTTGGTCCTTGTTGGGCTCAGGCGGGTCTAGTAGGCTGATGATATTTGAACTTGAAACGGTGGTGAATGATTCAGCTGTGTTCAATATTGAATTTCAAGATGAGGTGTGGTCAAATTGGAGCGGATACAACATTTCAGTTGGTGACCTGGATGGTGACGGATTAAAAGAAATTTTCTCTGTGGGCTATGAATACTTTCACCTTATTGTGCATGAAAGTACAGGGGAAGACAGCTATGAATATCAAACAGACTTCTTTGTTTCTTCAGAGCTCTATCAAAGAGCAAACCAAGGAATTTTAATAACAGATATAGATGGCGACGGAGAAAACGAAATGCTTTGTCTTACATCGGGGGTCAATTCGCTAACTGGAGAGCTTATAACCCCAGGAAGCTTTTTTATAGCGAGCGGCGTTGATGATGTGAGCAGCTTGTCTTATTCTAACTTCAACTTATTTTCAACTTATGAGGGCGGCCTTAGGCAGGTTAATCTTGGAGATGCTGATGGTGATGGAAGTGTGAATATTTATCTTGCAGGGCACTATGACGAGGCTGTCTATGATTGGGAGTACGAGGGGGGCAACCCACTAGACCCAAGCAGCTACACAGAAAGAATTGTTTTTATGGATGACACAACCGATAATTATACACCGGGGAATGATCAGGGCAGGGTACGTGTTGCAAAACTATTTTCTGGAGACATAGACAATGACGGTCTTGGAGATGTTGTTTTTTCATCCGCTAGTTTTGCTGCTGACAAACCACATTTATATATGATCGAGCACAGTGGTTTTCTTGGGGTGGACGAGCGTAATCAAGTCAACCCGCAAAGTATTTCAATTGGTCAAAACTACCCAAACCCCTTTAACCCTGAAACCATATTTCAATATACTATCTCCAAGGATTCGAAAGTCTCCCTAAGAATATTTGACCTTTTAGGAAAAGAGGTGACAACTCTTTTTGATGGTCACAGGAGCGCTGGAACCTATTCTGAAAAATGGAAAGGCCATGGAAGAGACAACCAGGTGGTGCCCAGTGGTATTTATTTTTACCAGATCAAAGCTGGTGAAAATCAAATTACCAAGAAAATGCTTCTTGGAAAATAAAACCGCCTAAGCTTTCAATTTGAAAAGAGTCAAGCTCATTCTCTTGTGCGTGCTTTTTGTTTGGTCTTGTGGGGAACAAATAAGAACCGACAACGCATTTATTATTGCAACCTACGATGATGTAAAAGACTGGGATCCCGCAACAGCTTTTTCTTTAGAGGTCTTTCCGATGTCGAATATCTATGAGCCTTTATTGTGGTATGATGCCAGCACTGACCCTGGTCGCTTTCTACCGGGGCTTGCAGTTTCCTATACAAGCAGTAAGGATGGACTTACCTGGAGCTTTATCTTAAGAGAGGGTGTTCTATTTCACGATGGAAGCGCTTTTAATTCAGAGACCGTTAAGTTTGTTATCGAAAGAAATAAGAAGATGAACGGTGGGGCGAGTTATATTTGGTCAGCTGTTGATAGAGTAACAACAGACGGACCACACAAGGTTGTGTTTAAGTTGTCATCTCCTGTTCCACTAGATAAAATAGTTAGTTCACAGTATGGGGCTTGGATGTATTCACCAAGAATTGTTGAAGTTCCCAAGGAAAATCAATTACTTGGTTATGGAATCGGAACGGGCCCATATGTTTTTAAAGAGTGGGTTAAAAACAAACACATCATACTCCAAAAAAACGATAATTATTGGCGCGGGTGGAATCGAGAGGATCACTTTGAAAAGATAATCATAAAAGTGGTTACAGAATCATCAACGCGCCTACAGATGATGGAGGGTGGATTGGTTGACTATTCTCTTTTGATACCTGTTCACCTTTTAGATAGACTAGAGGGAAATCAGTCCGTTAGTGTTTCCTATCGCCCATCATGGATCAATCACTTTTATTTGCTAAACACAAAAAAACCACCAACAGATGATATTTGGGTGAGGCGAACCATTGCTGCGGCAATGGATCGAAAGACAATAGCTGATCACGTTTACCTTAAAGCCGGCACAGAAGCAGTTGGCCTTATACCGAAAAATATGCCACTGTTTTCCCCACCAGATAGCCTTGTCACATTCAATATGGAACTAGCAAAGCAACACCTTAACAGGTCGAGCCTTATTAAAAAAAATGTGGATGTAGACATTTCTTATGTTTCTACATCAGAAGAATATAGACTAACATCATTCCTGCTGATGGACAATTTGGGTAAGATTGGAATCAATCTCGATCTAAAGCCCGGTCTTTGGTCTATGAACTGGGATAGGGCAAGAAATTTAAAGACCTCACCCAATATAATTTCGATGGCATGGTGGCCAACACTATCATCCCCATCTGATTGGTTTTTCGGGCTTTATAAAACTGAAGAAAACCCACTTTTTAATCTTTCGTACTACAGCAACGCCATTGTTGATTCTCTTCTTGATGTTGCCTGGGAAAATGAATCCCAAAACCCCGAAAGGTCAAAGGACATTTATAGAGAAATTCAAAACAAACTGATTGATGATTGTGTGGTAATACCGGTAGTTGATATAAATATACAATCGGTGCACAGTATAAACATTTCTGGTCTAAAGGATAATCCCGCGTACTCAACGATTTTGGTCTATCATCTTGGCAGGAAAGAATGATAAAGTATTTTTTCAAGAGAATTATCTATATGGTGATCATTGTGACCATAGTAACGACAATCACTTTTTTTATATCATATTCATTGCCAGGGGATCCTGTTTCGTTGTGGGTTGGGGATCACCCAACAAAGGAGCAACTAGAAATTGCAAAAAAGAATCTTGGTTTTGATAGACCCGCCTATAAACAATTTGTGTCTTTTATAATCAATGTTGCCAGGCTTGACCTTGGGGTGTCCTTGAGGACTCGTCAGCCCGTTTTGATTGAGATTGGGCACAGGTTCTCGGCTACTTTTGAACTAGTGTTCATATCAATGTTTTTTGCTCTTTCACTAGGCTTCGTTACTGGTCTTTATTCTGCAGTCAGGTCGAATACGGTTTTTGATAAGATAGCAAGAGGTATTGGATACACTGGGCTTTCATTTCCGCTATTCTGGTTGGGCATGATATTACAACTTGTGTTCTTTGGTGTTTTAAAATGGTTTCCTCTTCAAGGACGACATTCTGGACTTGGAGGGGTTGATAGTAATTATACTGGCGTATTCTTATTTGATTCACTTTTTTCAGGTCAAATAGACCTGTTTTTTGATGGCCTGGCACATATTTTTTTACCTGCTTTGACAATGGCGTTTGGTGTGTTTGGTCTTATATTGCGAACAACCCGATCAGCAACCCTAGAGACGATGGAAGAGCCGTTTTTCAAAACGTATTTGGCTTATGGCTTTGAGCCACAAGAAGCTATTAAACACTCTGCCTATAAAAACACACTTATACCAGTAACAACAGTTTCAGGTCTTAGTTTTGGTTTGATGCTTGGTGGAACCTTTCTTGTAGAATCAATTTTTGATTGGCCGGGGCTTGGGCAATTTAGTGTTCTCTCAATACTGACAAATGACTTTCCTGCAATTATGGGTGTCACCCTTTTTTATACAACAACCTACATATTCATAAATCTTTTAATAGACATTCTTTATCCCTTGATCGATCCTAGAATTCGGAGTGGCGGTGTCTGATTTTCTTGGTGCTTTAAGAAAAAAATCTTTGGTGGTTGCACTGTCATTCATCTTTTTTTTACTCGCTTTCTCTATTCTAATCCCATTTGTTTCTCCGTATGAAGAGGACCTTCGCGGCGCAGTTCATTTAGAGATTGGAGGCCAAGCCCCCTCTATGAAACATTGGTTCGGAACTGATAGTGCGGGCCGAGACCTTTTTACATTAACGATTCACGCTGGACTCTCTTCACTTAGAGTTGCTTTTGGTGTGGTTTTTTTATCGATCATGATGGGTTTTCCGGTTGGGATGTTTTCAGGGATTTCAAAAAAACGAACTGACGAGATCATAATGCGTATTACCGATGGGTTCATTGCTTTCCCCCCACTGATGTTGCCCTTGATGATTACGGCCGTTCTAGGCCCCTCATTAAATAATGTCATTATTGGAATATCTATCTCCTGGTTTCCATGGTATGCTCGTATCGTACGGTCGCAGGTATTGATCTTGTCATCTACGGGCTATGTTTCAGTTTCGAAGATCATGGGGGCGGGAAAGATGCACATAATGAAAAAACACCTATTCCCAAATTCTATTGGGCCCGTTCTTGTTCAAGGAACCATTGATGCGGGATATGCAATTCTAACCGCTTCGGGACTTTCATTCATTGGCCTTGGGGCAAAACACCCAGAAGTAGAATGGGGCTTGCTTTTGACCCAATCACGATCCCAATTTATCAATCAGTGGTGGGAGGTGTTTTTCCCTGGAATATTCATTGTTTTTACGGTTGTATCATTCAATATAATTGGTGACGAATTAAGAATCGCTCTCAATCCGAAGGAGCGTAAGTCGTTATGAAGGAACTTTTGCTAGGGGTCTCGGGGCTTACGGTCAAATCAAACAACAACAAAAAGACTAAGACCATTCTTAAAGATATTAGCTTAACAATCAAAGAGGGTGAAATGCTGGGCTTGGTCGGGGAGACGGGAAGTGGCAAGAGCATGCTTGGATGGGCGATTATAGACCTTTTACCAGGGTCTTGTTATCGGTCAGATGGCATTATAACTTACAAGAAGGTACCAATTTCAGATATCCCTAAACTGAGAGGTGGGAAGGTGGCCATGGTCTTTCAGGACCCCATGCAGTCACTAAATCCAATTCAAACCATTGGTTCGCAGATAAAAACCTTGTTTGATAATAATGTTTTTAATAAAAAATCTTCTTATAGTCATTCTTTGAGCAAGTGGATGTCTCGGGTTCAGTTGGATGAGGTTCCAAACTTAATGAATCGTTACCCACATCAACTTTCTGGTGGGCAAATGCAAAGGGTTATGATAGCGGTTGCCATGTTGATGGAGCCGCATCTTGTTATTGCAGATGAGATAACAACTGGCCTAGATGCACATATCAAGGTGGGAATAATGGATATGCTTTTTGATCTCCAAAAGGACCATGGTTTTGCAGTATTGCTTATTTCTCACGACCTATTAATGGTAAGGCGTTACTGTAAGAGAGTTGCCGTCATAGATAGTGGTGAGATACTTGAGGTGGGAAACTCTAGTAAGATTCTTTCAAATCAAAAAAATCAAATAAACAAGTTGATTGTTGATAATGTGATAGCTCAAGAAAAAATGGAGACCCCTGGTGTCAACCAAAGAAAAGAAACGATATTATCTGTAAATGGATTTTTTAAATCATATGAGAATATGGGTAACAAGCAAACGGTGGTGAACAACATATCATTTAATTTGTTCAAAGGCAAGACATTGGGTATTATCGGAGAATCTGGCAGCGGTAAGAGTACCTTGGCAAAAATGATTCTTAATATTACTGAACGAGATAAGGGAATGATGGAATTGACCATCGATAGTAAAACAATAAAAAACCTGAAAATCCCCAATCAAAATATTGGCGCAGTGTTGCAAGACAGCACAGGCTCACTAAATCCAAGAATGAACATTCACCAAATTCTATTAGAGCCACTAGAAATAATGGGGTATCGTGACAACAATGAAAATAAAATGAAAATTGTCCAGAGCCTCAATGATGTTAAGTTAGATCAAGATGTTTTATCTGCATACCCTCACATGCTGTCTGGTGGACAAAGACAAAGAGTGAGCTTGGCCAGGGCGCTCATGACGCAACCGAGTATTGTTATTTTGGACGAACCCACATCAGCGCTCGACACGGGAGTCCAGAAAAGAATATTGGAGTTGCTTAAATCACTACAAATCAAGAAAAAACTATCCTATCTTTTCATATCCCATGACCTGCTAGTTATATCAGAAATGTCAGATGACATTGCGGTGTTGCATGGTGGAGAGATAATTGAAATAGGAACCGTTGATAAAATAATGAATAGACCCAACAATGAATATACGAGAAACTTAATAGAGGCATCTGCTTGGACGGGTGAGCTAAAACCATTGAAGGGTGCACAGGGTGAATAACGAATTAGTGGTTGCCTCAATTCAAATGCATTGTCATGGCACCCAAGAGAAAAATCTAGAGACGATGGAAGAGCATCTTGGTTTTATAAATAAAGCTTTTCCAAATATTGAACTTGTTGTTTTTCCAGAGCTTTCAGTACATGGTTCAATTGGAAATATATCGGATGAGGCAGAAGAGATTCCCGGAAAACTAACCTCCGTTTTTTCTAAGATGGCGAAGAATTATGGACTGTGGTTAGTTCCGGGGAGTATATATGAATCTGAAAAAGGGGATGTGTTCAATACTGCACCAGTTTTTTCACCAAAAGGAGAGCTGGTTGGCAAATATCGAAAAAGATATCCCTGGTGTCCCTATGAAAAAACAACGCCTGGAGGGGAGCCATTTGTGTTCAATATAAATGGTAAAGGAAACGTTGGTGTCATGATCTGCTATGATATGTGGTTTCCAGAGGTTGCTCGGGACCTGGTCAATTGCGGAGCAGAACTTCTGGTTGTCCCAACCATGACCACTACTGGAGACAGACACCAAGAAAAGACGATTGCAAAGGCAACCGCCATAACGCAACAGAGTTATTTGATATCCTGCAATGGTGTTGGGCGCGGCGGCGTAGGCGGGTCTCTCATTATTGATCCAGAGGGAAGCGTGTTACAAGAAAGCAATGAGGGTCCATATATGCAAACAGCTATTATTGATTTTGAAAGGGTGCGTACAACAAGAGAAAAGGGTGTTGCTGGAGTTACAACCCCCATAAAAGATTTTAAACAAAATGAACAAAGCTTCTCTGTTTACAATCAGGAAAAAGGAGGTTGACATGTCTGATTTCAAAGAATATTTTGACCTAATGGTAAACACCCCCATCTTGAAAGGCCTGGCTTTAGTGGTCTCGTCTGTTATCGTAGCAAAATTGGTGGATATGGTTTTCACGCTCATTTTTAAAAGATTGGTCAATGCAACAAAGACAACCCTAGATGATCGGATACTTCAACTTCTTCATAAACCCATTTTTTATTCTATCCTTTTTGTTGGATTTATTATATCCATTAAAACTGTTTCTCTTCCAGAGTATGTTGAATTCGCTCTTATTGGAATTTTTAAGACTACCACAATTATAATTTGGTTGTTTGTCACATCTAAAATATTAGTGATGTCCATGGATTGGGCATCAAGGCAGACCGCTTCAAATAAAATACTACAAAGGAACACCGTTCCCCTGTTCAATAATTTAGGCAAGATTGCAATTGGTCTTTTTGGGGCCTATTTCATTTTTCTTAGTTGGAATATTAATATAAATGGCATTCTTGCGTCTGCTGGAGTTCTGGGCGTTGTCCTTGGTCTTGCAGCAAAAGATACAGTATCCAATTTTTTTGCTGGAATTTTTCTTATGGCGGACTCCCCGTTCAAGGAGGGGGATTATATTCTATTAGATACGGGTGAAAGGGGATATGTTAAAAAAATGGGGTTGAGGTCAACTCGATTTATGACGCGAGATGACATTGAGATCACTATACCAAATTCAGTCATTGCGGCATCAAAGATAGTTAATGAAAGTGGCGGCCCAGGTGAGATGGAAAGAGTTCGGGTCACCTTAACCGTTTCTTATGATTCTAATTTAGATGAAGTAAAAAATTTATTGATAGAAATGGCAAAAAGGGAGAACAACGTCTTAAAAGATCCTGAGCCACGGGTCAGGTTTAGGGAGTTTGCTGACCACGGATTAAAATTACAATTACTGTTTTGGATTCAAAACCCTGAAGCTAGAGGCAGGACAGTTGATGCGGTTAATTCTGAAATTTACAAGAAAATATCTGATAATAGTATCTCAGTGCCATATCCGACAATGAGTGTTCACCTTTCAAGAGAGAGTTAAAAAAGCGAACAGTAAACAAGTTTCAAACCCGGGCTACCCTTTTATTTTATCGAGGTTTTCCCTTGTTGCTTGATGGTTCCATCCTCTAAGAACAAGCTTTAAGTTTGTGTGTTCAGATTCTTCAATCTCGTCTTGACCTGAATAAAGTTGTATTAGGATAGTTTTTCTTGGCTTGTTTGAAATGTTTGAATTTGATCCGTGCAGTGTGCAACAATGAAAGAACAGAACGTCTCCTACATTTGCATCTACGGGTTCAGAGACTTTAAGGTCGTGCTTGTCGTGAACACCTTTTATGAACGAGTGCCCATCTGAACCGATAATCCTTTCCATTTTATGTGAACCCTTTACAACTCGTATCCTTCCCATGTTCTTATGGGAGTCAGATAGGTGCACCACTGCTGCAATCATTGAATTGTTTTTAGTTGGGAAATATGACCAGTCTTGGTGGAGTGGGAAGGAAGCACCTTTTTTTGGAGGCTTTAGAAAGAGCTTTGTGTGGTGTAGTATTATATCACCCCCAATTAATGATTCTGTAACATCCATCAGCCGCTCATCCTGAATCATTTTCAACATTTTATATGAATAGCTTTGGACATTGTGGGTGTGTAATACAGAAGAACCCACTTCTTCGCTATTGTTTGTTAGTTCACTATTCCATCGAGCATTGATATCCTCTCCGCTTTTTTTAATTTGGTCTATGATCTTGTCGAATTCTTTTTCGAGGATCAAGCAGGTTCGACTATCAAACAACCCCCTTGCAAGATAAAAACCGTTTTTATCAAAACTAGAGGGTGCGTTTTGATACATCTTTATCCATTGTATATAAAGGGTGCCCTTGAGAGGTCAATTAATTGATCTAGGTAATTAGAATTTTCACCTTTTAGAGGAACTCTCTGTGCTCTGTCTGTGCAAAAATGGACAACCATTCCAACTCGGGGTTTGTTCTCCAAATTAGCCGCGGAAGAGTGGTATGTAAGCGATGAGTGTATGCTGACCTGTCCCATTTCGAGCACACCATTTATTATTTTAGTTTTTCCATGGTGTTCTTTTAAGAGCTTATCTTGCGTAACTAGGTCTTTATCAAAAAAGTCAAGACCGGGCACGTCTTCCCATTTATTTGACCTAGATATAAAACGTACAGGTCCCGAATTCAAAGACACATTAGATAGCGCAATCCATGCTGTAAAGAGGCCATTGGTACTCCAGAAAGGCCAGTATTGCGCATCTCTGTGCCAGCCTGCGTTTCCACTCTCTCTTTTACTCCTTGGCTTCCAAACTACTTGTGTATGCCAAACCTGTATGGTCTTTGATTTAGTTATGTATGCAAGTGCCTTACCAAAATCTTTATTTGTGATAAGGCCCCACACCCTACGGTTGCATAGGTGCGGTTTGTCAATTTTTATTATTTTATTTGG